>Ga0302307_10000009_pt1 | contig 290540 bp, 228 predicted proteins | sample III_Palsa_E3_2_FD_200530 | JGI IMG/M metagenome (GOLD analysis project Ga0302307, IMG submission 200530) | Peat permafrost microbial communities from Stordalen Mire near Abisko, Sweden - III_Palsa_E3_2 | ecosystem: Environmental > Terrestrial > Soil > Palsa > Peat permafrost | place: Sweden... | reverse complement strand
TAGTTAATTTTGTTTGTTCTCCTGTTGGGAGAAGGGGCAAAATGCTTCGCTGAAGTACAGCTATTTCTCCTAGTCGGCCATAGCTTCGAAGTTCAGTCTTTAATGTTGCCATCTTAGCAGGTGGAGGGGCGATTGCCTTAGCAATACCCACTATTCCTAAGCTGCCACTTATAAGAAGAATTAAACTAAGTGTTTTTGCGATTTTCATGTTAACACCCCTATTTTTTAGATATAGCTTATAACCCAATTATATAGCCAAATAACTAAATTTATAAATGTTATTTTTGAGGAAGAAAATAATAGACAATTAAATAAATTCAAATTAGAATAGATCTGTTTTATTGATTAATATAAAAAAACAAAGGCAAGGGACATATATGCTGAGCATCTCTCATCACCAAGCAGGCTACACGCTCATTGAGGTGCTTATTGCTTTAGGCTTGTTTAGCTTGATTTCGTTAGCTTTATTGGCCACACAAATGAAAGCACTAACCCATCAACAGCAAGGCTATTACCATGAGCTGGCTGTAACACAAGCCCAAAACCAACTGCAACGACTCTATGCCGGTGACAGTATCAATGCTTCAAATTGGCAACAGCATTTACAAAAAATCCTACCTGACGGGACCGGCTTTATTGTCGATGGGCAAGAGGTTGTTGTTGGATGGTTGCTAGGGACAAGCAGGGACGGTTGGCAAAATACGGGAGATTGTGACCCTTTGCCAGTAAATTATTCTTGTATCAGCCTAAGGTATGCGCAATAATGTTAGCTAGACAACATGGTGCATCCATAATTGAAATGATGATTGCTATGACGTTAAGTTTGTTAGTGGGATTGAGCGCATTTGCCTTTTATTTTCAACTAAAAGCAAACTATGCCTTTCAGCAAGGGCTTAATCGGATTTTGCAAAACGCGCAAATTATCCATTTTGCTTTTAAGAATGCCATAGCAGGGGTAGGCTCATTAGGTTGTTTAGCAGTAGATTTTGCTATTCCTATCTACGGGCAAGATAGGCTGCCAATACCGATACAAGCTGACACCATGGTCAGAGAACAGTATAATCGCTTGATGGTGCAACAAGCGCAGTCAAGTGCTCATAAATTAGTAATGAATATGTTCACTGAGCGAGCACCCATAACAGTAGAGCGTGGTATTTCAGGAATAACCAGTGGTGATATTGCAGTTATTAGCGATTGTGAACAAGCGGATATATTTACGGTGAGCAGTGTTTCTACATCTGGACAAAGCCGAACGATTTATCATACACAGCAACCTTTGAGTAAAGCATATGCTGAGAGTGCAGAAGTTAGCGTATGGAATGTGAACGAATATTATATTGATGAATCGCATTATAAAAATAAACAAGGGAAAATAACCAAAGGATTATTTGTACATAATCTTTTAACGGGTCGTAGTGAAGAGATTGTTCAAGGCGTTGAAGATTGGCGCCTTTATTACGCGGTTGATAGTAATCAAGATGGAGTAGTTGATAAACATCAAACCGCATCAGCAATTGATGACTGGTCACAAGTTAATGGGGTTATTATTTATTTGTTATTAACTTCAGTAGATGAGGTTTTAACCGTCCCTAGTGATTATGACTTTTTGGGTGAGCGTTACCATGCAACAGATAGATTATTGCGTAAAGAGATAGATCTTTATATTGCATTACGTAATCCATTACATCGTCGCAATTAACCTCTCTCCCCTTGTGGGAGAGGGAAATGCAAGCGTAGCTTGCGAGGGTGAGGGGAAAGGCTACGAAGAAAAAATCGTATTTTACTTGCGATTCTTTTCTTCGTGGCCTTTCCTCTCACCCGCCCGCGCTAAAGCGCGGTCGACCTCTCCCACAGGGGGAGAGGTGAGAATACTAAAAAATTAAGAGGAAAAAAATGGCATCTCTACCAACCACATTGTTTCATAGCTTTTTAGGCCATTCTCCTAATTGGTATAAATGGACTATTATTGCTTTCTTAGTTTTAAATCCTTTTATATTATGGGCTTTTGGTCCATTTGTAGTAGGTTGGTTATTAGTATTGCAATTTATTTTTACTCTAGCCATGGCATTACAATGTTATCCCTTATTAGCGGGTGGTTTATTAGGGATTGAAGCGGTTTTAATGCAATTGACAACACCTAAAGCTATTTATGTCGAAGCCACAGCCAATGTGCAAGTGATCTTTTTATTGGTTTTTATGGTGGCTGGTATTTATTTTATGAAAGATCTCTTAATGGCGCTTTTTACGCGCTTATTATTAGGCGTAAAAAATAAAAGGCTATTATCATTACTTTTTTGCTTTTCCGCTGCTTTTTTATCTGCTTTTTTAGATGCACTTACGGTAACAGCTGTTATTATCAGTGTCACGGTAGGTTTTTATGAAATTTACCATAGGGCCATCGCACATGAGACAGAATCGCTTGCAGCAGAAGATGCCATTCATTTGGAAAATGGACATGATTTAGCTCAATTTCGTCGATTTTTGCGCAGCTTACTAATGCATGCCGTGGTGGGTACGGCGCTTGGTGGTGTCTGTACTATGGTAGGTGAGCCACAAAATCTCTTAATTGCAGAAAAAGCTGGTTGGTCTTTTATAGAATTCTTTTATCGAATGGCGCCAGTGAGTATTCCAGTCTTTTTTGCAGGTTTAGTAACTTGTTATCTTTTAGAAAAGATGGGTTGGTTTGGTTATGGTGTTTTATTACCGGGAAAAGTACGGAAAATTTTGCAAGAATTTGCCACTGAAGATGGAAAAAAACATACTCCTCGAAGAAGAGTCGCTTTATGGGTGCAAGGTCTTGTTGGTCTTTGGTTAATATTGGCCCTAGGTTTTCATTGGGCAGAAGCAGGTCTAATTGGCTTGGCCGTAATTATTTTTATTACTGCTTTTAATGGCATAACTGAAGAGCACGCAATTGGACATGCGTTTCAAGAAGCACTGCCATTTACCTCATTGTTAATGGTGTTTTTCTGTGTGGTTGCTGTCATTCATGATCAAGGGCTCTTTTCTCCTATTATCGATTATGTTTTAGCAACGAAGGGTGAGTATCAGATTGCATTATTTTACTTAGCAAATGGTATTTTATCGAGTATCAGTGATAATGTGTTTGTAGCAACGGTGTATATTAATGAAGCATACCAAGCTTTAAAACTAGGCCATATTAGTCAGCATCAGTTTGATTTAATTGCCATTGCTATTAATACAGGTACTAATTTACCGAGTGTTGCCACACCCAATGGGCAAGCCGCCTTTTTATTCTTGCTAACCTCAGCTATTGCACCGTTAGTTCGTTTATCTTACGGTCGCATGGTATGGATGGCAATTCCTTATACTATTGTATTAACGTTGGTCGGTTTATTATGTGTTTATTATTTGCTGGAGCCGGTAACTGAGCTAGCTTATGTACAAGGGCTCATTGTGTCCAATTAACAGGAGTAATTAATGAATAATCAAATAATGATTATTGCACTTTATAAATTTGTTGAGTTACCTGATTATTGTGAAATGAAAGAGCCGTTATTAGCACTCTGTTTACAGCATAATATTAAAGGTACCATTCTTTTAGCAAAAGAAGGAATTAACGGTACTATTTCAGGTGCTCGCGACGATATACAACGAATTGTTGATTATTTATACGCAGAACCACGTTTTGCTGATATCACGTATAAAACTTCTTTTGCTAACGAGCAACCTTTTTCACGCATGAAAGTGCGACCACGAAAAGAAATTGTTACTTTAGGTATTCCTGATATAAAACCAGAGTTACAAACCGGTATTGAAGTTGTTCCTGAAAACTGGAATGAATTAATTTCTGACTCTGAAGTCATAGTGATTGATACACGTAATACGTATGAAACAGAGCTAGGCACGTTCCAAGGGGCGGTAGATCCAAAAACAGAGTCGTTTAGGGATTTTCCACACTATGTAGAGCAACAATTATCGGAATATAAAGATAAAAAGATTGCTATGTTTTGCACGGGTGGTATTCGTTGCGAAAAGGCCTCCGCTTATTTATTAGCAAATGGGTTTAGTGAGGTTTATCAGCTACAAGGTGGAATATTAAACTATTTAGCAAAAATTCCAAAAGAGAATAGCTTGTGGCAGGGCGAATGTTTTGTTTTTGACGATAGGATCGTGTTGGATCATAACTTGGAGTAGAACCTCGAGACTGGTAGTTTTGCGTTTCTAAATAGAGTATAATTGCTCAATTTTCCACTAACTAAAACCAAAAAACTGGAGTGTATTATGGCTATTGAAAGAACCTTATCCATTATTAAACCTGATGCTGTTGCTAAAAATTACATTGGTAAAATCTACCAACGCTTCGAGCAGGCTGGGTTGAAGATTGTGGCAGCTAAGATGGTTCATTTAAATAAATCTCAAGCAGAAGCTTTTTATGAAATTCACCGTCAACGTCCTTTCTTTAATGATTTGGTCACGTTTATGATATCTGGTCCTGTGATGGTGCAAGTGTTGGAAGGGGAAAATGCTGTTCTTGTACACCGTGACGTCATGGGCGCTACCAATCCAAAAGATGCGGCTCCAGGAACGATTCGTGCTGACTTTGCTGCTAGCATCGATGAGAACGCTGTGCATGGTTCTGATTCTTTAGATAACGCAACCATTGAGATTTCTTTCTTTTTTAAACCAGAAGATATTTTGGCGCGTACGCGCTGAGGCAACCTATAATGACTGAGCAAAAGGTAAATTTACTTAATTTTGATCACAAACAAATGCTTGCATTTGTCTGTGATATGGGTGAAAAACCTTTTCGTGCAAATCAGTTATTAAAATGGATTCACCAGCAAGGCATCACTGATTTTGCTGAAATGACAAATATCAGTAAATCATTTCGTGCCGTGCTTGCAGAAGTGGCAGAAGTGAAACCACCTGAGCTTGCGTTAGAAAAAAAATCAATTGATGGTACTAGAAAATGGTTATTGCGTTTAACAGACGGCAATTGCATTGAGACAGTATTTATTCCCGAAGATGATAGAGGAACCTTATGCGTTTCTTCGCAAGTGGGATGTGGGCTGAATTGTAGTTTTTGCGCCACAGCCACCCAAGGATTTAATCGTAATCTTTCTACAGCTGAAATTATTGGTCAAGTTTGGTATGCTGTACAAGCATTAAAACCTTTCTCTATTGCTGTAACTAATGTCGTGATGATGGGTATGGGTGAGCCTTTACTTAATTATGCAAATGTTTTAGCCGCAATGAACCTGATGATGGACGATAATGCCTATGGCTTATCAAAATATCGCGTGACATTAAGTACATCGGGCGTATTGCCCGCATTACAACAATTAGCAAAAGACAGTGAGGTTGCATTAGCAGTTTCTTTGCATGCACCTACCGATGAACTGCGAAATCAATTAGTTCCCATTAATAAAAAATATCCATTGCATGAGCTGATGACATTATGCCGTGATTATTTTCCAGCGGGCAGTAAGCGACATATTACTTTCGAATACGTTATGCTAGAGAATATTAATGACTCGTCAGCACAGGCGCATCAATTGGTAAAATTATTACGTCGTTATAATGTATCAGCTAAAGTGAATTTAATTCCCTTTAATCCTTTCCCTCAAGCTCATTATAAACGCTCTTCATCCGAGCAAATCGATGCATTTCGTGAGATATTAGCTGGCGCTGGATACATTACCATTACGCGTAAAACACGCGGTGATGATGTGGATGCAGCATGTGGACAATTGGTGGGAGAGTTCCAAGATAGAACATCTCGCTCAGAACGCTTTATTCGCTCTGGTTTTATCCGCCCACAGACGAGTTCTCAGGAGAGAGAAAATGCATTACCCAATGGTGTTAATTAAGCTTTGCATTTTATGCAGTCTGTTAGCACTTTCTGGTTGCTCTTCAATGATGCAACCTGAGGCACAATCACAAACAAATAATGAACAAGCAGCAAAATACAATATTCAATTAGGCCTTGCTTATTTAAAACAAGGTGATGTTGAAAGAGCAAAATTAAAATTGAATAAAGCGATAGAGCAGGATCCTAAATTGCCAGAGGCCTATACTGCGATGGCTTATTTCCAAATGTTGGCAGGTAACATGGGCATTGCAGAAGATTATTACAAAAAGGCAGTGTCGTTAGCTCCAGCAAATGGAGAAACACATAACATCTATGGCGGATTTTTATGTGTTGAATCCCGTTATAAAGAGGCAGAGCAAGAATATTTAAAAGCAGTTGCTGATCCACATTATGTAGCAGTAGGACAAGCCTATGAAAATGCCGGATGGTGCGCGCTGTCTGCAAAAGATAATGCCAAAGCAATATATTATTTTAGGCAGGCAGTAAAAAATGATCCCAATCGATCGGGTTTATTAGAAGAAGTTCAGCGTTTAGAAACAATGGAGCCATTATGAAAAAGTCATCTTTTGAAACAGCAACGCTTGCTGAACAACAATCCAAAGCAGTACACGGCTCATCACTTCATTCTCCCGGAACGTATTTGCGAGAAGGCAGAGACAAAGCGGGATATACTTCTGAAAAAGTTGCAGCTGAATTACGTCTAAATAAACAACGTGTTATCGATATGGAAAACGATAATTTTGCTAATACGATGCCTTTTACCTTTATTAGAGGATATTTACGTTCCTATGCTCGTTTGGTCAATGTGGATCCTGATAAGGTGATAGAGGCATTTGATAATTTAGGTTTGCAACCCGCTTCTATTGACACTCCTTTACCACCAAACCCAATTAAAAAAGATCGTCAGAGAGTTAATTATTATGTGCGTTGGGGTAGTTATATAATTGCTGCCATTATTGTTGCACTATTGACTTTTTGGTTACAATCACAGCCCAATCAAATTGTTTCTTCAGCTGAGGAAGAAAAAACGGCTGATGTGGCCTCTGACAATATAAGCAACACCACAGTTGAAAATAATGTCGGCAATTATAGTGAAAACATCACAGAGAGCTCCTCAGAGCTTCCTAGTGAGGGGGTACCTAGTACTACTAATAACGCCACTACAGATGATAATTCTACGCAAGTAAATTCAGGGGAATAGTGTGGGAGAAAACATTCAATCTATTCGAGGCATGAACGATATTCTGCCTGATGAAATTGCTTACTGGCAGCATATCGAAGCTGTTTTCCGCAACACGGCTGAACGGTACGGTTATCGTGAATTACGTATGCCTATTGTTGAACCCACAGCATTATTTAAAAGAACGTTAGGTGATACAACGGATATCGTTGAAAAAGAGATGTACACTTTTACTGACCGCAATGGTGATAGTTTAACGTTGCGTCCAGAAGGTACTGCAAGTTGTGTGCGGGCAGGTATACAAAATGGACTCTTTTACAATCAAACACAACGATTGTGGTATATGGGTCCTATGTTTCGTCATGAGCGTCCACAAAAAGGGCGATATCGACAATTTTACCAATTTGGTATTGAAGCAGCAGGTTTTGCTCATCCTAGTGTTGATGTTGAAGTGATTGCATTTTCTGCTGCTATTTGGCAACAATTAGGATTGAGTGACAAGATTCATTTACAAATAAATTCTTTAGGAACGCCGGCTAGTCGTTTAGCGTACCGTGATCAATTGGTTGCTTATTTTTCGGAACATCAAGATGCATTGGATGAAGATTCAAAACGTCGTTTAGTCCAAAATCCTATGCGAATTTTAGACAGTAAAAATCCCGAGCTAGCTACATTAATTGCTAATGCACCTCGCTTAGATAGCACCTGGGATGATGCAACTCGTGAACATTTTGCTACGGTTCGCGAACTTTTAGATCAATTGCAGATTTCGTATCAGGTTAACCCTTGTTTAGTTCGTGGATTAGATTATTATACGCATACCGTATTTGAATGGGTGAGTGGTGATTTAGGCGCGCAAAGTGCGGTATGTGCCGGTGGTCGTTATGATGGCTTAATTGAGCAATTAGGGGGCGGTTCTGTTCCTGCCGTGGGTTTTGCTTTAGGATTAGAGAGGCTCGTAGAATTACTTGCAGCCAATACCAAGCAAGAAAATATTGTTCAATTACCGGATGTCTTTGTAGTAACAGTAGGTGAAGAAGCAGTTAAACAGGGTGTCCTACTTGCCGAGCAATTGCGTAAAAAGATTCCGCAGCTTCGAATTATACAAAATGGTAGTAACGCAAGTTTTAAAGCCCAATTTAAACGTGCTGATAAATCGGGTGCCAAGGTTGCGTTAGTATTAGGAGAGGAAGAATTATCGCGTGGAATAGTAACTGTAAAATCGTTACGCGAGCAGCAAGAACAATCTCAGCTTGAAATACCTGAGCTGGTTACTTATTTACAACAACTCATTGGAAGGTAAAACTCGTGGACTATAAAGATGATGAGCAATTCACGGCTCTAAAACAATGGTGGTCACATTATGGTTCAGCAATCATAATGGGTTTAGTATTAGGATTGGTTATTTTATTAGGAATACGTTATTGGCAGCAGCATAATACGTCGGTGGAAGAAGAAGCTTCTGTTCACTATCAAGCTGCTGTGGATGCCTTTAATCAATTGCAAACAACACCTACTGCTAGCGAGCAAGAGGCGCTACGTACAGAATTTACCGAAGAGGCTGACATTTTATTAGATAATTATAAAAATACCCCTTATGCTGCTTTGGCAGGGTTATTGTTGTCAAAAGATGCCTTAGAGCAAAATAATTTTGGTGAAGCACGTCATGCGTTGGAATGGGTTATTGAAAAAGGACATGAGCCTTTATTAACACAATTAGCGCGCGTGCGGTTAGCTCGAATTTATTTAGCGGAAAAAAAACCGGATGAGGCCTTAGCCATTATTGCGCAAGCAACGAAGGTAGGCAATGAATATGCGGCAGAATTGGCTGAAGCAAAAGGCGATGCGCTCTTGGCGAAAAATCAACCACAAGAAGCAAAAGTAGCCTACGAAGAGGCATTCAATGCCCTTGGCGAAGAACAACAACAAATTCGCGGTTTGTTGCAGATAAAAATTGATAATTTGTAGATGAGGAAGAGGTAGATGAAATTACTTTTACTTGCATTAGTAAGTATTTGGCTAGCCGGTTGTTCGTTATTTCAAACGGATAATAGCGTGCCTCCTATGGCTTTGAAGGAAATTACTGCAGAAACAACAGTAAAAAAATTATGGTCTACTAGTGCAGGCACTGGTACAACAGGCGAGTATTTGTACCTTACCCCAACGCAATATGATGATGCGCTATTTGTAACAGATGCTACCGGTAATTTAACAAAAGTTGCCCTAGAAGATGGTAAAAAAATATGGGCTGTCGGTTTAGATGTTCCTGTAAGTGCAGGTGTTGGGCAAGGCGCTGGGTTGGTATTTGTAGGAACCTCGCGAGGCGAGGTGATTGCTGTTCAACCTGATAATGGACAAATAGCTTGGCGTTCAACAGTTTCTAGTGAAATTCTAGCTGCTCCGCAAGCCACCGGTAATATGGTTGTTGTGCACACCGCTGATGGTAATGTATTTGGTTTAGATGTTATTTCTGGTGTCATCGTTTGGACTTACAAAGGAAACCCTCCTGCCTTGACCTTACGTGGTTCAAGTCCACCCATATTATTAGGTGATCATGTGGCCTTGGGGTTTGCTAATGGCAAGATTGGCGTGTTAAATCTACAAAGCGGGCAAAAAGTATGGGAACATCCCCTCAGTTTACCGCAAGGCCGCTCCGAATTGCAGCGTTTAGTTGATGTAAATGGCGCCTTAATAGAGCAAAACGGAATTATTTATGCAGTAAATTACCAAGGTAACGCCGCTGCTATTGATGTGAGACAAAATGATGTGTTATGGGAACGTGAAATGTCCTCTTATCGTTCTTTGGGAATTGACCCATTTGCCGTATATGTTACGGATGCTGACGGTATTGTTTGGGCGTTAGATCGCTCCACGGGCGATACATTATGGCAACAAGACCAACTACAACGGCGGAAACTATCAGCTCCCGCAGTATTGGGAAATTATGTTATAGTTGGCGATCTTGATGGATATTTACACGTACTGTCTAAAGAAAATGGTACAATTATTGGTCGCGAACGCATTGATAGTGCGTCTATAGATGCGCAACCCATGGTAGACACTGATGCACTTTATGTTTTAAGTACTAAAGGTGATTTAACTAAGGTTGTTATTGAGTAGTAAATTATGATTCCAGTTATAGCCATAGTAGGCAGGCCCAATGTAGGCAAATCAACATTATTTAATGTCTTAACAAAATCACGTCAAGCTTTAGTAGCTGATTTACCCGGCGTTACTCGCGATCGTATTTATGGCGAGGGCGTTGTGGGTGGTAGAGATTACTTCCTTATCGACACGGGCGGGCTTTCCGGCGAATCATCAGGCATTGATGGCATGATGTTATCACAATCAGAACAAGCGATTGACGAAGCCACAGCTATTATTTTTTTAGTGGATGCACGCGATGGCTTAAACGCATCTGATGAGGCTGTTGCGCAGTATTTACGGCAAAAAAGTAAAAAAGTATTTTTAGTGGTTAATAAAGTTGATGGCATAGATGAACGTGTTGCTACCGTCGATTTTTATCCTTTAGGTTTAGGTGAGCCTTATCCTATTTCAGCTGCTCATCAACAAGGCATTTCCCACTTAATGGAAGCCGTTTTAGAAACCTTTCCAGTCGAAGAAAAATCAGAAGAAGCATTAGCAGAAGAACTTGCTGCAAAACAAGGCATTAAAATTGCTATCGTTGGCCGCCCCAATGTGGGTAAATCCACCTTGGTGAATCGCTTATTAGGTGAGGAGCGGGTAGTTGTTTTTGATTTACCAGGAACCACGCGTGATAGTATTTATATTCCTATGGAGCGTCGTGGCAAAAAATATACGTTAATTGATACAGCTGGATTACGTCGTCGTGCACGTATTGATGAAGCTATTGAAAAATTTTCTGTCATTAAAACATTGCAAGCAATTAAAGCTGCCGATGTTGTTATTTTTGTTATTGATGCGAAAGCGGGTTTGGCTGAACAAGATTTAACTATTTTAGGCCAAATTATTGAGGAAGGTCGTGCTGTTGTTATTGCGATCAATAAATGGGATGGTTTAACTATTTCTGAGAAAGATTTCTTACGTAAAGAAATGGAAAGACGTCTTAGTTTTGTTAATTTCGCTCGTTTTCATTTTATTTCTGCTTTACATGGTACGGGTGTTGGCGATTTATATAAACTGGTAGAAGAAGCTTACCAAAGTGCAATGGTTGATTTATCAACACCACGTTTAACCCGCTTATTACAAGATGCCCTTATAACCCATCAACCTCCTTTAGTGAAAGGTCGTCGCATTAAATTACGTTACGCTCATGCAGGTGGTCATAATCCACCTATCATTGTGATTCATGGCAATCAATCAAGCTCTGTGCCTGAATCCTATCGCCGCTATTTAATGAACTATTTTCGAGATGCATTACGATTGGTAGGCACACCACTTCGTGTGGATTTTAAACAAAACGAAAATCCATATGCAAAGAAGCGGAATTTATTAACCCCACGCCAGGAACGCACTCAAAAACGTTTATCACTACGTAGCGGGAAAAAATAATCTTTTTATATGTAATCCCCGGGAGAATTGGTTCCCGGTAGTTGTTGTTTGGAGGTAAAGATGCCGCCCGTTATTCCCTTTCATCCCTTACTGCCTACATTGCCTCAATCTGAAGCAAAAGATGAGCAGGTCTATTACGAGCATCTGCCCATCATAGCTGCAAAATTACCCATTGAAGAGAGTACAACAGGGTTTACGCTTAATATCATTTCCTGGAATATTGTCTTAACTCAAGGGGAATCAAAGACCCGACAGAGAAAGGTTATTGGCGCCATTTTAAAAATGATCAAAACCCAAGATCCTTCAATTATTTTTTTACAAGGTTCATGGCCAGAATTAGAGCAGCAATTAGAAGATACATTAAGAGAGAGGGACTGGTTAATTGCTAAAAGTGATAATGGTACCCCAATTCTTTGGCATAATTTTTTAAATCGTCGTACTGAAACCAGTTTAATAAGAGGTGTGGAAAATATTGTAAGCCCCCTTGGTCAACAATCCAGTAAAATCCTTTTTGATGTCGCAGGATCGCAAATTATTCTTTGGAATATATGTTATACAAAGCCAAGTGGTTTATTAAGTTTTGAAACACAAATTAAGGAGCTTGTAGAATTAGCAAGGATAAATAAAATGCAATTGGTTTTGGCCGGTGATTTCGGCTTTCCTCTTTATCAACCTGAAAAAAGTACGTTGGTTAATAGCGTACGATTATTGCCTAATGGTAAGCAAGGCATTAATTGGAGCGATGGAATTTTTTATACAATGAAATATCATTTTAATCAGGCTGTATCGAATACGCTTGATCCTTTGGATGGTAATATTTATTTAGATATGGCTTCCTTAGCCGAGCCAATCAATGCAAGTGACTTTAATGAATCCCAACAAAAAGAATTAATAACCCCTCGTTTAAGTCTAGATTTGAGGAGTTTATTTGTTGGCCTGCAGGACCATTTTGCTGAAGAAGTAGCCCAATATGTGAATAAAGGTTTTGTACTGAGAATAGCTACTGATGCTAATAATAAGAGATATGAGGCAATGTGTTCAGTCGATTCTGCTGCAACAGCTGTCATTGCTGAATGTGCGTCGAGTGGAGGCTGCCAAATAGGGGTAGCTGAAACAAAAGGGCAACCAGAATATTTTGTGATATTTAGCACCAAATTATTAATTACTAAAATACAACGCCAACAAGTTGAGGCTTTTCTTAAAATTTACTTGGCATTATATATGGGGTCTTCAAAAATATTTAAAGAAGCAAATTTTGTGCGGGAGCTTAAAGCCACTAGTTATTCTGCAGCCTATGAAATAATTAGCCAACAAGCAGGTGGCTTGAGCCAAGATAATATTATGGTAAAAGCATGGCGATTAGCACAGCAACAAAAACATTACACGAATTGCACGCCTAGTAATATTGAATTATTCAAATCAATTTATTGGCATACCTATGTTGAGAAGGGCGTTTATTTTGCACGATCCCGTTTTAATACAACTTTGCTCCCGACCTCTGCGAATGATTTTAATATTACAGATGTTGATATTAGCAGTTCTCCAGTGGATACAAGGACAGGTCAGATACGCGAGGCATTAAAAACTAGCCTGGTTTTGGGTATATAAGAGGATAATTACCCTGTAGATAGCTCCGCTCCCCTCACCCTTGCCAGCGCAGCTGGCGAGGGTGAGGGGAGCGCTACAAAGAGAGTAATATGAATGCCCTAGTGATTTTCCTAGGCATCAAAGTTATAGGCTACTTTACCCCATGGTATTTTAAAAACGCTTGATTATTCGGTTCGCGACCTAAAAAGTCCTTTACCAAAACATCAGCATCTTTTGAACCACCTTGTGATAAAAAGCAATCCAGGAATCGTTTCCCGGTTGCTTTATCAAAAATACCCGCATTTTCAAAAATAGAAAATACATCACAGGATAATACTTCTGCCCATAAATAACTGTAATAACCTGCCGCATAACCACCTGCGAAAATATGGGAAAAACTGTGTTGAAAACGATTAAATGGGGCAATAGGTAATACGCTAATTGTGCTACGAATTTCTTGTAACAGACGAGTAATATCCTCTGGAGTTTTTACATTTGCAGCTTGTTCATGGATAGTTAAATCAAACAAGGCAAATTCTAATTGTCGCAATAAACCCAATGCAGCTTGAAAGTTTTTAGCAGCTAACGCTTTTTTTAATAGCTCATCAGGTAAAGGTTCACCCGTCGTTACGTGCTGTGAAATAAGCGGTAGTGCTTCTTTTTGCCAACACCACTGCTCCAACCACTGACTAGGTAGTTCTACCACATCCCAAGCAACAGCATTAATACCATTAATGCTGGGGTAGTCTATTCGTGTTAATAAATGATGTAGCGCATGACCAAATTCATGGAATAGGGTGGTCACTTCATCATGGCTTAATAAAGCGGGTTTATTATCACTCGGTGGTGTTAAATTAGCCGTGACAAAGGCAACTGGTAGTTGTTTATTTTCATCAGGCCAAATATAACGAGAGCGGCAGTCTGACATCCATGCGCCCCCGCGTTTTTGAGCGCGAGGAAATATATCGCAATATAAATGACCGATGGTTTTTCCATCATTATTTTCTATGATGTAGTATTTAACGCTTTTATTCCACACTTCATTATTATTTTTCTCGATGATTTTTATATCAAAAATTTTGCTGATGACTAAAAATAAACCAGGTAATACTTTATCAGCAGGAAAATAATTACGTAACTCATCTTCAGAGAAATTAAACGTTGTTACACGTAGTTTTTCGCTATAATAAGCAAGATCCCAAGGCTCCAATTTTACTTTGCCTTGATTTGCGGCAAAATCAGATAGCGTTTGCCAATCACGTTTAGCAATAGGCTTTAACTTATCGACCAATTGTTGCAAAAATTGACGCACCTCGTCACTGGTATGTGCCATGCGTGTTACTAATGCGTAGTCAACATAATTTTTATAATCCAATAATTGAGCCATCTCTTGACGGAGTTGTAAAATTTCCACCATTAATTTTGAATTATCCCAACTTGTATTTTCTGCCATCTCACTAGCGCGTGTTGTGTATGCCTTATACATGGTATAACGTAAGTTATCGCTATCTGCATAAGTAATTACTGCATGATAACTAGGATAATCAAGAGAGATTCGCCAACCAGATTGCTGGTGCTCTTGAGCTGCTTTTGCAAATTGTTGAATATGTTGTTGCGGAATGCCTGTTAACTCTTTTTCATCGGTGATTAAATAATGCCAATTATCAGTAGCATCCATCACATGATGCTCAAATTCACTTTCAATTTGTGACAGCCGTTGACTAATAGCCTGGTATTTTATTTTTTTATCTGCAGACAGTGCGACACCTGCCAGCTTGAAATCACGCAAAGAATTTTTAATTACTTTTTTTTGCGCATCATTTAGCTGATTAAATGTAGGGTTATTTTGTATTTTTTGGTATGCTTCAAATAACTCACTATTTTGATGTAATTGAGTGTAATAATTAGTTAATAACAATAAACAATTATCATGGGTTTCTCGCAATGTGGGTGTTGAGCAAACCGCATTTAAATGAGAGACGATACACCAAGCATTTGATAAAACCATTTCAGCTGCAGTTAACGGTTCTTCAAGTTGTTGCCAAGTAATGTTGTTTTTATCAGCTAAAAGTTGCGTCAACAATTGCTCATTTTGTTGTATAAGCTGTTGTATATTAGGTGTAAAGTCTTCTGTACGTAAGTGAGAGAAATTGGGAAGCTGCTGGGCAGCGCTTGTGGTTAATGAATTGCTTGTAAGTGCCATAATCTCTTTCCCTAGAATGTGGCAGGAGATTATAACATCTTAAGAAACTAAAGCAATCTTCGATCTAACCACAATGGAATAAAAGGCTTGCTTTAACTTATTTTTACTGATAAAAATTAAGGTGGATCAACTGTAAGTACAAAATAAAGAGAGACGAAGTGAATGAAACTCTTTGATTGGAGCAGTAATGCGGGCTATGTATTAACAAATGGGTGCAATGTAAAAAATCGGTAGTTGGAAATTAGAAAATTACTTGTAGATTAACTTAGCTCGAAGCGCATAATAAACCATAAATAACGCGCTGAATTGTTAATTACTTTTTTGTGCATTAATTTCTTTATTATAAAGAAAGTTGGTACCGAGGGTCGGAATCGAACCGACACGATGTTGCCATCACCGGATTTTGAGTCCGGCGCGTCTACCAGTTCCGCCACCCCGGCACATGGCAGGAGATTATAACATCTTAAGAAACTAAAGCAACCGAATGTAGCAGTTTTTTATTTAACCATTATAGAATGCAAAACTTGATTTAACTTATTTTTGCTGCTAAAAACTAAAATGGTTTTATTTATGGACGAAATAGAGAGAAAAACTTAATGGGGCTGTTTAATTGGATTGGTGATGATATCCCTATAAAAGCAGAAGTTCGTATCGACTTTGCTGCGTTCTTGGATCTTCCGTCTCAATCATCTGTTTCGACAGATAACTCCCTCCCCATTCAGACAGCACTTGGCGTTATATTTAGAGATCTTGCAGAAATACATCAGCAAGGCAAATTCTATGGGGACATTACCCCTAAGAGTTTGAAGTATGACGGTAAGCATTGGTTCACATTTGATTGGAATCAGGGGTGGCTCAATTCACTCCTCAGTGTATTATCTTTTGCAAAAGGATCCGTTGATGTCGTTAGTGAACAGCAACGCATGGATATGCAAAAGCTTGGCACGTTTTTAGTCAATCACATTTCGTTAGATCATTTGGGGCATAATCTCGCTAATCAACTGCTCATGACATTGCTCAAAGCTATGTCTTTAGGGCTGTACTCTAATATGAAAACAGTGAGTGCGATTTATTCAATGCTTCTTTTTAAACTTGCCCAGCCACCAACCGATATATTATTTTCCGCATCTGTACTCAATAAAATTGCCACCATACGAAGTGAAGAGATTGATAATGATGTTACACCAGAGGGCAGACCTCTTAATGAACATCAAGTCTTTGCTTATTTATATGGCATTCTCATGGCCGAGTTTAATTTATTTCAACTACAACAGCAGCAAAAAAAGAATCTAACGCTTGAGCAAGCAAAACTACGTGATTATAAGTTAAAACGCACGTTAAAAGTTACCTATAGTGAACCAAAAATTAAATTAGCTACTGCAAGGCGCCGTTATGAAAAATCTCAAGTACAGGCCAGTAAGGATGGTTCCACTGATCTATTGACAAGAGCTTATAGTGTTTTAAACATAGAAGGCAGTTATTATATGGTATTTGGGACTATCCATAGAGGTGGTCCCGCACGATATCATATTATGGATATTCTTGATCTTCAGACCGCTAATTTTGAAGTTGCCTTAAAATTAGATGAAAGGCTTCCGCAGGGTAGTCATGCAGGTACCATTTCATATCTTCATGACAAGCAAAAATTTATTCACCGCGCACGAGTTGTTTTACTGAGGCTTAAAGACGGGGGGAAATTTTTTACGCGAAATAATAAACATTATTTGACCATGTTTAGAATGGATAGGGATTTATTAGCTTATTTAAGGGAAAAACCGGCAGGGTCAGTAAAAAATCAATTAGAGTTGATGCCCGCCTGCCAACGATTAGAACTTGCTCGAATGGTGGTTGCGGATCTTGCCAAATGGCACCTAGAGCTTAAGATGGCTTACCGTGATTACAAACCTGAGAATATGGGAATTAAGCAAGATCGACAAACAAAAAAAATAACCGATGTGCGAGCTATAGATTATGAAACAGCGGCCACACCTGGGGAAATAAAAGCAAGAAGTGTTCCTGCCTTTAGTACGCCTGGCTTAGAGCCTAAACAATTTATCGAAGAGAGGGATCCTATCCATTTAGATATGACGGCTGATGTTTATACCATAGCCTTAATGCTGACGATGATTTTAGGAGGTGTATTATGGCCAAAATGGCCCACCAAAATGGTTACCCAAAAAGATGGAACTCAATTATTAACCACCAACTCAGTCTTAAGACAATCCTATACAGATGATTGTTTAAGAAGAGCGCGTAAGCAATATGATGGCATAGAGATTGTAGAAAGCATGCTTAATAATGACTCGAAGGCACGACCTACCGCTGATGAGGTAGTAGAGGGGTTTAGAAGGATGAGGCTAAAATAGTAATTTAAACACTTCCTTATAATGACTGACAAAATGAATAGTAAGTCCTTTTTTAATATACTCTGGTAATTCTTCGTAATCCGCGCGTACGCTAGTAGGCAATAATAATTCGGTAACCCCACTACGTCTTGCAGCAACTACTTTTTCACGCACACCACCAACAGCTAATACTTGGCCTGTTAACGTAATTTCACCAGTCATAGCAAGAGCGCGTTTGATTTTTTGTTGGCGCGCAAGTGATAATAAAGCAGTTGCCATGGTTATCCCAGCACTTGGACCATCTTTTGGTGTTGCGCCTTCTGGTACATGTAAATGAATTAAACGGTGATCAAAAAAGCTACTATCTATCCCAAAATCTTTGGCATTAGCCGCGATATAGCTATAGGCAATTTCGGCAGATTCTCGCATCACTTCGCCTAGTTTTCCGGTTAATTTGAAACCACGTTGTTTTTCGTTAACTGATGTGGCTTCAATCCCCATAGTAGCGCCACCCATTGCAGTCCAAGCAAGTCCCGTGACCATACCAACGCCTTGGAGTAGCTTCTCATTTTGATAAATGGGTTTGCCTAGATAGTCTTCAACGGAAGTAGTACCGATATTAATTTTCGTTGCTTTCTTATTGACAAATTTTACTGCAGCTTTACGCGTGATACGGTTTAATTTTTTCTCTAGTGTACGTACACCCGCTTCACGTGCATAGCCATCAATAATTTTATTAAGCGCTGCATCAGTAATTTGCAATTGTGATGATTTAATACCTGCGTGAGCAAGTTGGCGTGGCCATAGATGGGATCTGGCAATGGCTACTTTTTCTTGAGTAATATATCCCGAAAGACGCATGGTTTCCATACGATCTAATAAAGGTCTTGGAATCGTGTCTAATTGATTTGCTGTGCAAATAAATAGCACTTTTGATAAGTCACAACGAATATCAAGATAATGATCAAGAAAGTCGCTATTTTGCTCTGGATCTAATACCTCTAACAAAGCAGAAGCCGGATCACCTTGAAAGCTGGTGCCGATTTTATCTATTTCATCTAACATAATGACAGGGTTCATAACAGCCACTTCACGTAATCCTTGAATAATTTTACCTGGCATGGCACCAATATAAGTGCGGCGGTGTCCTTTAATTTCCGCTTCATCACGCATACCACCTACCGAGAAGCGGTAAAATTGTCGGTTTAATGCATGAGCAATGGAGCGACCTACGGAAGTTTTGCCAACCCCAGGAGGCCCTACTAATAAAATAATCGACCCTGCAATGCCTCCACGCAGTACACCAGTAGCAATAAATTCTAAGATTCGCTCTTTGATATCATGTAATCCTTCATGGTCATGATCCAAAATTTTACGTGCATTTCTCAAACTAAGATTATCAACAGAGCATATGCCCCAAGGTAATGTACTGACAATATCGAGGTAGTTGCGGGTTACTGCATACTCAGGAGAGCCTGTTTCTAAGATAGTTAATTTATTCATCTCTTCATCAATACGCACTTTAGCGTGATCGGGAACATGCATTTTTGCCAAGCGTTCCTCATAACGCTCTTTATCAGCGGTTCTATCGTCCTTGGCAATGCCAAGTTCTTTTTGAATGATTTTCAACTGTTCGCGCAAGAAAAATTGCCGTTGTTGTTCACCAATTTTTGTTTCCACATCATGACTGATTTTACTTTGTAGTTTCGCCATCCTAACTTCTTGCTTAATCAACATCACTGTTTTTTGCATACGTTGTTTAAGAGAGGTCACTTCTAAGATTTCTTGCAGCTCTTCTTTACTGGCACTGGTGAGACTTGCTGCAAAATCGGTTAGTGGGAGAGGATCCTCTGGTACAAAACGATTGAGAAAAAATTTCAACTCCTCACTATAAAATGGATTCAGCGGCATCAACTCTTTTAAGCTATTAATCAATGCCATTGCATAAGGCTTTAGCCTAGTTGTTTCCTTGGAATTAGGATCGTCAGGGTATTCAACTTGTGCGTAGTAAGGTGCTTCTGTCGACAGCCAACGTGTAATGCGAAATCGTTTCATGCCCTCGGCAATAAATTGGATCTTTCGTGATGAACGAACAGGATGATGCAATCGGATCAATGTTCCTGTCGTAAAAAAGTCATCGTGTTTAGTATTCTCGGGTTCATCATTACGCGTTAAGATAAGACCACCTAAACTGCCAGGTATTTGGTTTATCTGTTTAATAGTATCTAACCAAAACGTTTCGTTTAATACCACGGGTAACGTTTGTGATGGGAAAAAAGGACGCTCAGTTAAAGGCAACAAATAAAGACATGATGGTAGGCTATCATCTGTTGTGTTATTAGCCGATGTAACTGGTGTTAGATGATGTGTGCTTTTATCTTTATGTTGCTGTTTGTTCATAATGTCACCCGCTATTAAATATTCACATGCAGAAAATTTTTGATGGACATGGTTCTACATAACTATCATCGGCTCGAAAAAGGAATGATTGATTGTTTTTTTTTAAAAATATTTTTTTACTTTTTCCTTGACACATTAGACCCCATTTAGATAAATAAAATTTATAGAAACCGTTACGGTGCTATTAACACATTGATTTTATTAATTGTCTAAGTTAGTTGTTTAGTGGTTTATAGTAATTAGTTATGCTTTTTAGGCTGATTTTGGTCAATTCCAGATGAGAAAGTCGATTTAATATTTATAAAATATCATTATTAATCAATATGTTAAATTACATTTATTGGTATTTAATCGATTTTTGTAAAAAATGTATGGTTTGCCAGCATTTATCAATGCTCAATGAGGCATATTGTCCCCATTATAGATTTAATTTTTTTAAATTGGTAAACAACTGAACAAGCAATAACCTGTTATTTTATTTTCACAGTTGTGAGGAATGTGTGATTGTTAATGCAAAGAAAAATTGCAATCGCTTCTGGACGTTTTTCTTACATGTGCTATTTATTAAATTGTCCATTTAATTTTTTTGATGTCCGGGAGATCAAACTTATGGTAACTAAAAAGACAGTTCGTTCTACGAAAGCCACCGGCTCAGCTGGTGTTAAGAAGCGTGCGCCTGCAAAAAAACGTACTTTAAGTGCAAAGAAAAAACCCTCTGCAACTAAAGCTCGTACAACCAAGCGTGTAACCGCAAAATCAACAGCTAAGAAAACTACAGCTCGCAAGACTGTAAGAAAGACAGCTGCTAAGAAAGCTGGCAAGACTACAGCTCCTAAGACTGTAAGAAAGACAGCTGCTAAGAAAGCTGGCAAGACTACAGCTCGTAAGACTGTAAAAAAGACAGTTGCTAAGAAAGCTGGTAAAGTTACTGCTCGTAAGGCTGTAAAAAAGACAGTTGCTAAGAAAGCTGGTAAAACTACAGCTCGTAAGACTGTAAAAAAGACAGTTGCTAAGAAAGCTGGTAAAGTTACTGCTCGCAAGACTGTAAAAAAACCAGCTGCTAAGAAAACAGGTAAAGTGACTGCTCGCAAAAGCACAGCTAAAAAGCCAGTTGCTAAGAAACGAGTAAGTGCTAAAACCACGACAGCTAAAAAGAGTGCAAGCAAAAAAGTTGGTGCTAAAAAGACAACAGCTAAACGTGCTCGTCCAGCTGCTAAGAATTTAAGTGCTCGTAAACGTGTTGCTAAAAAAGGAAAAACCCTTTCTAGCCGCAAACCCGTTGGAGCATCTTCATCTTTAGCAAAAAAATCTTCAAGCGTGAAGAGATCTAAATCAAAGAGTCTTTCAGGTCGTAGTAAAGTAGCCAAGACAAGTGCTAAAAAGCATCCTTTGATTAGACATCATTTGCCATTGTTAAGGGTGATATAAGTCTCTAGTTCCTAGGTTGTTTTATTCGCCGCCACAATGAAAATTGTGGCGGCTTTTTTTGTACGGTTTTTACCCAATCCACGTTATACTACTTCCTTCTTTATTTCTCTCCGGGAATATTCCATGCCTGTAACATTGCAAGAAAAAACCAGTAGTGAATTATTGGGTGATGAAGGGCCTATTGCTGCTCAGTTCCCTGGTTTTTTAGCGCGTGATTCACAGCAACAAATGGCAGCAGCTGTTGATTTAGCTATTGATGAGGGATCAGTTTTATTATCTGAGGCAGGAACAGGTACTGGAAAGACATTTGCTTATTTAGTTCCCGCGTTACGCAGTGGCAAGCGTGTGGTTATCTCTACGGGTACCAAAAATTTACAAGAACAATTATTTTATCGTGATCTTCCGTTTGTTAAAACGTTGCTAGCTCCTACCAGCAAACTCGCTTTGTTAAAAGGGAGAGCAAATTATGTTTGTTTACATCGTATGGAATTATTCTTAGCGGACGGTCGTTTTACAAGTCGCACGCAAGTTGCAGAATTGGAAATGGTTTCTACCTGGAGTCGTAAAACCAAAACGGGTGATTTAGCGGAGTTAACCGAGTTATCAGAAAATGCAGATATTTTACCGTATGTAACAAGTACTGCAGAAAATTGTTTAGGTCAAGAATGTCCTTTTGTAGGTGATTGCTTGTTGATGAAAGCAAGAAGAGTAGCAAAAGAGGCGGATGTTTTAGTAGTGAATCATCATTTGTTATTTGCCGATTTGGTATTAAAAGATCAAGGGCTAGGGGAGTTGCTACCTGGTAGTGAGGTTATCGTTATCGATGAAGCACATCAATTCCCTGAAGTGGCTTCGCAATTTTTAGGTGAAGCCTTTAGCTCACGACAGCTCATTGATTTATTGCAAGATACGGTAAGAGATCAAGGCAAAGAAGCACCTGACATCGATTTCATCGTGACGATGGATTTAAAATTACGACATTTATTACAAGAGATGCGTCATGCTTTTGACGGCGCGCCAGAAAAGGGAGCTTGGCAAAGTATTGCCTTTAAACCTGTTATGGTTAAAGCAATAAACGATTTACTAGATGCTTTAAAGCACTTTGAAACGTTATTATCGCCTATTGCCGCACGTGGCAAAGGATTACAAAATTGCTGGGAGCGTTGTTGCGATTTATTACGTCGTTTTACTCAATTATCAGGACCATCGCCTGTTGATCAAATTCATTGGTACGAAGTGTTCGCTAAAAGCTTTATTTTACATTTTACTCCCATGTCGATTCGTGAGTCCTGTCAATCGTTTATGCAAAGTGAACCGAGAGCTTGGATATTTACCTCCGCTACATTAGCTGTAGAAGGGCAATTTGGCCATTTTATAGAAACAGTGGGTTTGAATGAGGGCACCGCCTCACAATGCCTTTTAAGCCCATTTAATTACAAAGAGCAGGCGATGCTCTATGTGCCCCGTGGTATGCCAGATTTAATGGCAACAAATTACACACAAGCGGTAGTAGAGGCTGCTATTCCGGTATTAACAGCAAGTCGTGGTCGGGCTTTTTTATTATTTACCAGCCACCGTGCTTTACGTGAAGCCGCATTATTATTACAAGATCGTCTGGAGTTTCCTTTGTTGGTTCAAGGTGACAGCCCAAAGAGCGAATTATTAAATCAATTTGTTCAAGCGGGTAATGCCATTTTATTAGGCACTACCAGTTTTTGGGAAGGTGTAGATGTGCGTGGCGCGGCATTATCTTGCGTTATAATTGACAAATTACCTTTCGCATCACCTGGTGATCCTATTATGCAAGCACGTCTTATGGCAATGCGATCGCAAGGTGTTGATCCTTTTACCCATCATCAGTTACCTCAAGCGGTCATTATGTTAAAACAAGGGGCAGGGCGGTTAATTCGTGGTATGGAAGATAAGGGCGTATTAATGATTTGTGATCCGAGGTTGATTGCAAAATCTTATGGTGAAGTTTTTGTAAAAAGTTTACCTGCCATGCAAAGAACGCGAGATATTACAAAGGTGGAAAAGTTTTTAGCAAAAATTTAATCCCTTACAACCCCCTCTCCCCTTGTGGGAGAGGGAAATGCAAGCGCAGCTTGCGAGGGTGAGGGGAAAGCGACGAAGCAAGAAATAATAATTTACTTACGATCACTTCTACATAGAAAGATCCGCCCCTCACCCGCCCACGCCAAAGCGTGGTCGACCTCCCACACGGCGGGGAGAGGTGAGAGCAGCTCAAAATCATTTCAATTTTCATGTTTATTTAGTATACTGAATCCTCCAAGGTAAACCATATAGATGATAAAAATATGGGATCCAATGACGCATCAAGCCCCAACATCAACGGTAATGCCTGGTTATTAACCTACAATAGGCTAAATTTTCTTGCCGTCCACCCCAAAAAAAAGCTTTCAGATAGAGAGTTAGAGCAATCAAATACTACCGCTTTGCTAAAGCATCTTGCTGACGTGCCTGAGACTGATATTGTCAGCATCGCATTACCTGATGTGCCAGAAGGGCCATTCATGCGCATGCCTATTGAGTTATGGTTTACTATCTTTGGGCGCTTACCTCTAGAGACTTTAGGGACTTTAGCACAAACCTGTAAACGCTTTGCTTTTGTTGCAGCTGACATTATACAAAAACGTTACAATATGGATTACCTATTAGCTTTAAAAATGGTGCATTTATTAGGCTCTATTGTAAGACCGTTGCCAGAAAACACATCCAATTTTTTTCCTCATCGCTTGGCGGTGGCCGTTGATACCGCGAGAGTGGCAACTAGATTAAAAGCACTACTTCTAGAGGTAGAGAAATCAATTAAAACGGGATTATTAGAACAGTGGCAAAAAACCATTCTGGCACAACAGGGTGAGCAACTTCCTGAAAAAACACGTTGGAAAATTTTATATGAATATGGGTGCGCAGGGGAACGGGTTTATAGTATTACAAGGGATGCTGTGAATAAAATCCCCATGCAAATGGATCAAAAACAATGCGAGATTTTAGCAACAGCGTTGCATGCAGTGATGAATTATCTTGCTAGGAATAATGAGCTGTTTAAGGAAGTGGAAGATAATACAAAAAAAGTATTAAAAAGGGCGAGTATATATTAAGGATAATGGTCTGTGTGATAGGGGTGATGCGAAATAAGATTCTTATTTAAAACCTAATCGTCGTAACACCTGTTGTGTCATGCTTGGTGATTCGGGGTTTGGGTTGAGTTCTTTTTGATTTGCATCATTAGTAGCAGTTTTACCTTTCGCCGAATTCCAAGAGTGGGAAATGAGGGTAGAATTTTTGTCTGCTGAATTAAATAACTTTGCTACGGTAGCTAATGTCTTAGACAAGCTGCTATTGTAATCAATCATTTTTTGTTTTAATGGCAGGTCTACATTACCCTCAACGTAAGGATGGGTAATCTCTAATAAACCAATATAATTGTTTATTAATCGATAATTTTCCCAGAGTTTCTCTACCATTTGAGCTCGTTTATCATCAGATGATGACGGGTCCATAATTTTCCGAAGCAAGCCTAGATTTTCCTCTTTTTTTCTGGGAAAAAAATCACTATTCATTATCTGATTAACTTTAATAATGCGGATATCGTTAATATTGGCTAAAGTTGCAGCGATAACAGATCTCAGATCACCATGGTGAGTGGCATCAAAATCAGATAATTCAACGCGAAGTCGTTCTAAAGAACGCAGAAAAACCTCAGGAAAAAACTCTTTTGCTAAATCGATATTTGCAAGTCGCTTGATATAATCTTGAGCTTCTTTGATTGTTTCTTTTATTTTTTTTACTTGTGGCTCATCTTTAATAACACGAGCTGGTGATGGTAATTGTACAGCTTGCGGAGTCGGTGTTTGACTTGGAAAATTCTCTAAAATTCTTTCTTGCAAAGAGACAATACTAGGTGATTCACTATTTCCCGCTATCATTTTAAACAGGTTTGGAACCTGAATAGCACCATTTTCTTGTAAGTAAGTATGTAGCTGTTCGTATGATGCAATTAGCTGCTGTTTACATTCTTCAGCAGATAAAATTAGTTGCTGCTTATATTTCCCTATCTTGTCTTGTGAAATTCCCATTGCGTAAGGTAAGTCAGGGTTATTTGCGTTGCTTAGAGCTGCATCATATAAATAATAATTAGCAGCCACATTTTTTAATAAATTTATTAAGGGTAAGAGAGAAGGCTCTTGAACAGCATCTTGAGTAACTGCGAGATTGCTCTGAAATACTTGGGAATAAAATGCAAGAAATGAGTCATTAACATCGTTTAGTGAGCTTGTTGGTTTGATTATACTCGGGTTTATTAAGGAATCAGCATCATTTATAAATTGTGCAAATGCACGATGCCATTCAATTATTGTTGATTCTGATTCCTCATGATCAGAAAATTCCGATCTTAATTTTTCATCAACCAATCGATCTATTAAATCGTGTAGAGCGCGTTTGGGTTCTCTCTTTAAGGGATAAAAACCAGTTATTTTATTTGTGGAGTCTCTATTTGCAGCTAGCCTATTATCATCTACGCTCTCCACGGTGCGCAATAATAATTGCGCTTCCATTAATAACCAATCAATCATATTTTCATTACGATCGCTGGGTTTATCTGCAAGCCATGAACTTAAATTACTATTGAGAGCAGCTAGCTTGCTGTTAATCTCTTTTATCGATTCTGTGTCAGCAATATAGGCTGCTGTTTGACCGACCTCAGCATTGCACGTTGTTAATAGTTGAGAAAGCTTATCTTCAATGAGTTTACTTTGCTCTCCTACAGCATCAGGCACAGTACCATTTCCCGTAGCACTTGGAAAACGTCTAAGTTTTTCTGCAATATCCAAGTGTCGTGTTATTTCTAGATTTAGATCGATTCGTGCAGCACTTTTTTCAGGAAGTAATGTATTAATTAAAGTACTAATTTGCTGATTGCTTGATAAATCCAAAAGAAATTGTAAAAAGATGCGTTGATTTAATGAAGTTTCCTGCGCAATACTATGAGTTGATTTTTCTAAGTCAGCAATAAATCCTTCTATTTGTTGCAATAAGGTATTGTATTGTTTCACAAGTTGGTTAACGCTAGTGCTGGCCGTTAATGAAGTATTTTGGAAGCTCAATTGTTGAAATTTCTTTAGCCATTGATCAAAACGGGATACGAGCGAAGTCATGCTCGCTGGTTTAGCGCTACGTTTTAGTTCATCCTGATATTTTTTAATTAAAGCGAGTAATCCTTGAGTCGCCGTTTCAATTGCAGTTGGCATTTATAACTTCTTAATTCTATTAGTAATAAAGGAATTCTATTCTCATCCACTTTAGTATATCGAGTTTTCAAACTAAAAGCTATAGACCAAGACTATAATCCGCCACCCGCCCAATAGAGCCCTAAATACCCGACTAAATGATTTTCTCCCCATATTGAATTACCACCAGAAAATACCAAACTGAAATTTTGTGTGAAGTTATATGATCCACCCGCATTTAAGATAGTGTAAGAACGATTTTCCGTAGTTTGCTTACCTTGAAAAAACAGCTCTGCTCCCAAAGTTAATTTTTCATTTAAATCGCGTTGTACCACCCAGCCACCATAACCGTAATTCAACATATCTTGTGCTGTGTTATGGGCATAGCCGATTTCGCTATAGGTTGTCCAAGGTCCCCAGCTTTTTTGTGCGGAAATCGGAATTTTTGACCAGACTTTGCCATTGCCGAGCTCTCTATTTGCATTGCCTGTTGGTAACCCTACTACTGGAACAAGAGCTACTTGCGGCCTATTGGCGGTTTCTTCAATAAATCGATAAGTAACTCCAACCTCAATATCACCAATACCGTTAGCAGCAGGCGCAGCAGGAGGCAAAGACCAGGCATAGGGAATCACGAGATGAAGCTGTAAATTAGTGATAGCGCCCCAGTTGACTTCTATAGCAGGGGCTTGTAAATCAGGTTCCAATATTTCTAGGTTATTTTTATCGACATTAGCAAAAAGAAAAATTTCGTAATGATGATAATCGAGAGCTACAGGATCATCTGTTAAAAAAGGGGCAGCAGCATAGGTGGGGCTATGAGCGATAAAAGTAATGATAAAGGTAATTGCTATTTTTAATTGTTGATAGAAGCCTTTTATTGTATGATTTAATTCCATTTAATCAGTGACATCCATCAGAGTTACAAAAAAATTACATACATCGTGCCGGTTTTGGCAAGCCAGCGATTCTACTTGCCTGACGTGGCAAACTCACCGGAAATAATTGCTGCAAATAAATACTATTCCCTTTTTCCTTCCCTAATACTTTAGCGATGGCTTGTACTAATAATCGAGTTGCCGGAATGGCATGATGCTCAGCGTAAAACTGGCGGAAAAAATAAATGACCTCCCAATGCGCTGCAGTTAATTGAATATGTTCTTGCTCTGCAAACCATTGCGCTAGCGTTTCATTCCACTCATGGCTGCTTTCTAAGTGGCCATGTTCATCAAGCAAGGGTTGAATAGTTAACTCTTTCATCAATCGTAACTTCTAAAAAATAAGGGGTGACGTGCACCCCTTTATTTAAAACACATCATCAATTAATCGTTGTTACCAGTAAATGCTGCAAATAACTGTAACAAGCTTACAAATAAATTATAAATTTGTAAGTAAAGCATAACAGTAGCACTAATATAATTACGCTCACCACCATTTACGATAGCACTGGTTTGCCACAGAATCATTGCTGAAGTAAACAATACAAATAAGGTGCTAAGTACTAATTGGAAAGTACTGGACTGAAAGAAAATTCCCAAAATAACTGCAACGAGTAAAGCAATTGCGCCAGCAGTTATAAAGCCGGTCATAAAGCTAAAATCTTTACGAGTGGTCAGTACATAAGCGGAAAGACCAAAGAAGACTAAGCCTGTTGTAGCCAAGGCATTCATAATAATCGCCCCACCATTACTAAAAGAGGTAAGGTAGACATTCAGTAAAGGCCCCAGGAAATAACCCATAAATCCGGTAAAAGCAAATACTGCTAAAATACCCCAACCACTATTACGGAGTGCTTGTGTTAAAAAAAGCAAACCAAAAGAACCACCTAAGAATAGCAATCCACCACCAATCCCGCTTGGTAAAGTTGCATTGGTTGTCATAGCGATAAAAGCCATAAGGGCACTGAATACGAGAGTCATAGCCAACAACATATAAGTATTACGCAATACAGCGTTAGTGCTTAATACACTTTCTTGCCTTTCAATGGTAATAGTGCGTGGTGTGTTCTTTGAGTCGAACATAAACAGTTTGCTCCTAAAAATAGTGATTAGAATTAATCCAAACTAAGCATATCACGAGAGTGCTAAAAATGCCATTTTTTATCGGGAAAAAAGGGGAGGGAATTGGCGGAGAGAGAGGGATTCGAACCCCCGGTGGGCGCAAACCCACAACGGTTTTCAAGACCGCCGCTTTAAACCACTCAGCCATCTCTCCGTAAAGTGCGGTTACTTTATCATGAAGGGTTAAAACCGGCAAGCAATAAGGGCCTTAATTGTAATCCAGTATTTGTTTGCCCACTAAATTAAGGTATAATAAAAAATAACTTATTCTAAAATTTAAGAGTGCTCTAAAAATGTTGTCAATATACAGACGGTTACTATCCAGCCTGCCACGGGCTTTTATCAATAAAGGAAAAACAATAGTACCTCAACGCGCTCTTTCTACGGGTCCAAATGATCAAAACGATAGAGACCCAAACTACACTCTTCAACCTTCTCAAGAAACAGAAAAAGTTATTCAAGAGGCGAGCGAATTACAACAAAGAATTAGAGGATATTCCAAATTAGATCTTGATTTTCAGAGTACCCTTCAAATGCGTTTGAAAATGGAATGGACCTATCACTCAAATGCAATAGAGGGTAGTACTTTAACATTGGGGGAAACCATTTTCTTTTTAAAAGAAGGGCTTACAGTAAGTGGTAAACCATTGAAAGACTTTTTAGATGCCAAAAATCACGCTGAAGCACTTGATTATCTCTATGATATGGTAAGTAGTGAACAAGAGCGCATCACACCGGGATTTATTAGAGAGCTTAATAAGATTCTATTATCTGGGATTACTCAAACTCCAGCTGTTACTTTAGAGGGAAAACGAGTAATGAAGCCGGCTACTCCAGGACAATACAAAAAGATGCCTAATCACGTTTTGCAAGCGGATGGTACTATCCATCGGTACGTAGAACCTAGTTTGGTTGATGAGCAGATAGTGCAGATGTGTGATTGGATAAATAATAATTTATCCCGGCAACATCCGATTATTACGGCGGCAGTTGCACATTATAACCAAGTGCGTATTCATCCTTTCGATGATGGTAACGGGCGAGGTTCACGTTTACTAATGAATCTCATCTTGCTTAAAGAGCGTTACTATCCCGCAATCATAAGAAGAGAGGATCGAAAAGAATATGTTTCTGCTCTCAAAGAAGCAGATGATGGTAATTTAAATCCTTTTACACAATTTGTAGGAAAATCCCTTATTTACACTCAAAAATTGGTTTGTTCAGAAATCGAAAAGCTTTATCCGCCAAATGCATCTACCCCTAAGAGGAGAATGTAATCGAGGAAGGGCATAATTGCTATTTTCGTTTTGATTAGAGTTTGTGTAATGAAGGCAATTAGGTTATTGTCACATCTGTATTGTAAATGAAAATCGCTGACCATCATTAAATAAAATAAGCCTAGATTTAGAAAGACGGAGTTGTTATGCTAAAAAGAATTGCCTTGTGTTTATTATTAACCTTTGCAGCTTCTTTTCCTGTTATCGCGCAAGTCTTGGAAAAAGTAGAAGGTACTGTTAGTGATTTGAGGATTAATGCGGTTAGTATGGCTCTTTCTCCTACTGAAAAAATGGGGTTAGTGGTTAGCCTAGCTGGCCAAAGTCGCCAATGGACGCTATATGGTGACCAGGCTATGTTTCAAACCACCTATCTAACCTTATTGAAAGCTTATGAAGATAAATGGCCTGTGGAAATTACCTTTTTACCTGATGCGCCTGCGGATGATATCCGTGCTGTTCGGCTGTTGCCTTCATCCAAAGAGTGAAAAACTGCCCCAACTTGCATTATATCCTTGATTAGTAATAATATAGCTCCACTAAATCACTTATAAAAAGAATCACGTAGTTGCATTACACCACGTCAAATGACTCATTTGTGATGAGTCCTGAGGATATACATTATGGCCGCTGTGAACGATAACATACAGACGCTGACACAGCAGGACTATCAGCATGGTTTTGTCACTGATATAGCGGCTGATACTATTCCTGTTGGTCTTAGCGAAGATGTCATTCGCCTGATTTCTGCGAAAAAGCAGGAGCCGGAGTTTATGTTGGAATGGCGTTTAAAAGCATATCGCCACTGGCTGACGATGGCAGAGCCACATTGGGCTCATTTAAAAATTCAGCCTATCGATTACCAAGCCATTTCTTATTATTCAGCGCCTAAACAACGCAAGGATATGCCAAAGAGTTTGGATGAGGTTGATCCTGAGCTGTTAAGAACATATGAAAAACTAGGGATCCCATTGCGCGAACAAGAGATGTTAGCGGGTGTTGCTGTAGACGCTGTGTTTGATAGTGTCTCTGTTGCTACCACTTTTAAAGCAAAACTTGCAGAAAAAGGTGTAATATTTTGCTCATTTTCAGAAGCTGTGCGTGAATATCCTGAGTTGATAAAAAAATATTTAGGCTCAGTTGTACCTTATACTGATAATTATTTTGCTACATTAAATTCAGCTGTTTTTACTGATGGCTCATTTTGCTTCATTCCTAAAGGTGTGAGATGCCCAATGGAGTTATCCACTTATTTTCGTATTAATGCGGCAAATACTGGGCAATTTGAACGAACGTTAATTATCGCTGAAGAAAATAGCTACGTTAGCTATTTAGAAGGATGTACAGCACCTATGCGTGATGAAAATCAATTACACGCTGCGGTTGTGGAGTTAGTAGCGCTAGAAGGTGCTCAAATAAAATACTCCACTGTACAAAATTGGTATCCAGGCGATAAAGAAGGCCGTGGTGGTATTTACAATTTTGTAACAAAACGTGGTGAGTGTCGTGGTGCTTGCGCTAAGATATCATGGACACAGGTAGAAACAGGTTCTGCAATTACTTGGAAATATCCTAGCGTGATCTTAACAGGTGATAACAGTGTGGGTGAGTTTTATTCGGTTGCTTTAACTAATAATTACCAACAAGCCGACACGGGCACAAAAATGATTCATCGTGGTAAAAACACTACAAGTACGATTGTTTCAAAAGGTATTTCAGCAGGACATGGTCAAAACAGTTATCGTGGTTTGGTGAAAATATTAAAATCAGCAGAAAATGCCAAAAACTACACGCAATGTGATTCTTTATTATTAGGCGATAAATGTGCTGCGCACACTTACCCTTACATTGAAGTGGCGAATCAAACAGCTAATGTGGGTCATGAAGCATCAACAGCTAAAATTGCTGAAGATCAATTATTTTATTGCTCGCAACGCGGGATTGATCCGGAAAATGCCGTCTCAATGATTGTTAATGGTTTTTGCAAACAGGTGTTTAAAGAATTGCCGATGGAATTTGCGGTGGAAGCGCAAAAATTATTATCAGTAAGCTTGGAAGGGGCGATTGGTTAGGAAATATTATTTTTTGAGAAAAGAAGGTTATGTTAACAATAAAAGATTTACAAGCAGGTATCGACACAAAATCCATATTAAAGGGGATTAATCTATCCATAGGTGAGGGTGAGGTACATGCTATTATGGGCCCCAATGGTTCAGGGAAAAGTACTTTAGCGAATGTTTTAGCTGGACGCGATAATTATCAAGTCACCAAAGGTGAAGTAACCTATTTAGGTCATGATTTACTTGCATTAGAAGCTTATGAACGTGCGCGCCAAGGGATATTTCTTGCTTTCCAATATCCTGTGGAAATCCCAGGTATTAGCAATGCTAACTTTTTAAAGGCTGCGGTCAACGCAAAGCGTAAATATGAACAAAAAGATGAAATGGATGCGATGGATTTTCTTAGCTTTATTAAAGAAAAAATGCGCCAAGTTGATATGTCGCAAGATTTTCTTTATCGCAGCCTAAATGAAGGATTTTCTGGCGGTGAAAAAAAACGTAACGAAGTATTACAAATGTTAGCGTTAGAGCCAAAATTAGCAATTTTAGATGAAACCGATTCAGGCTTGGATATTGACGCATTACAAATAGTAGCTAATGGTGTCAACGCATTGCGCGATGGTAAGCGATCTTTTCTAGTCATTACTCATTATCAGCGATTACTAGATTATATTGTGCCTGATTATGTGCATGTGTTAGCTCAAGGCCGCATTGTAAAATCGGGGGGGCGTGAACTTGCGCACGAATTAGAAGCAAGTGGTTATGCATGGATTGAAAATGAAAAAGGCGGTTCATGATGAATGCTGTTGTGCCACCTTTGGACAAAATACAAACCCATTATGAACAACAAATTGCCTTATTATCAGCTAATATGTCATTATCTTCATATTGGCATGAGCGATCTACAACAGCATGGCAAAAATTTTTACAATTAGGTTTTCCCACACGTCGTCAAGAAGCTTGGAAATATTTAGATTTAAATGCTTTTTTAAAGCAAGAATTTTCGCTAAGTGCACTACCAGCTACAGCAGAAGACAAAGCACAAGCAAAACAATATGCATTGACAGATAGTTATCCTATTTATTGCATTAATGGAATTTATTTATTTGCCGAGCCCTCCTCATTACCAACTGGCGTGACCGTTAACAATGTATTTTCTAAACAATCACAACCAGCAGAATTAGCTGATAAATTACTCAATAACCCTTTAGCACAATTAAATCAGGCAACCCTTGCACAAGGCATTGCTATTGATATAGCGGATAATATAACGGTTGATAAACCTATTCATATTATTCATGTTGCGACAGAGGCCGCAGCATTAAAAATGTTGCCCATTCAAAATCAATGGACAATTGGTAAAAATAGCCAAGTGCAGATTCTAGAATCGTATCAGGGTAGTGCCGATACGCGTTACTGTTATAACATAACCACCCTCATTCATTTACAACCTACAGCAAAACTAACACATTATTTACTGCAACAAGAAGGGAATACAGCGTTTCATTTTAATCAACAAGTAGTCCAACAGCAGCAAGATAGTGAGTATCTCAATCATGTGTTTAGTCTTGGTGGTGGAATTATCAGGAATGATAAAACCGTTTTGTTAATTGCCAATGGTGCAGTGGCACAATTAAGTGGTATGTATCATGCAAAAGGGCGTGACCAAATAGCAAATCATCTTTATCTCCAGCACGATGCAGTGCAAAATGCTAGCACCACACAATATAAAGGTTTGGCCGATGGGCAGGGTAAAGGTGTTTTTAATGGGAAAATAGTTGTTAACCCGGCGGCCCAAAAAGTCAGCGCACAATTACAAAATAAAAACCTATTGCTTTCACCAACAGCTGAAATCGATACTAAGCCAGAACTCGAGATTTATTCTGAAGATGTTCTGCAATGTACTCATGGCGCTAGCGTAGGTCAACTTGATGATAATGCTTTGTTTTACTTGACTGCGCGTGGTATAGATAAATTATCAGCAAGACAGATTTTAACTCGCGCGTTTATCATGGATAGATTATCAGATATTAAGAATGAAGCGGTGAAACAGTATATTGAACAACGCATGGTAGATAGGTTATAAAGCGGCAACCCCTATGACACAAGACATAACACATATAGCAAAGCAATTTCCCATCCTTCATCAGGAAATATATGGGAAGCGTTTAGTCTATTTAGATAATGCAGCTACAACGCAAAAACCACAATCAGTATTAGATGCAGTGATGCATTATTATGTCACCGATAATGCCAATGTGCATCGTGGTGTTCATGCGTTAAGTGAGCGCGCAACAGCTGACTACGAGGCGAGTAGAAAAGCCGCGCAGCAATTTATTAATGCCCGTAACGAAAAAGAAATTATATTCACACGTGGCACTACAGAGGGAATTAACTTAATTGCGCAAAGCTATTTGCGCCCTTTATTAGCACCAGGCGATGAAATTATTTTAACTGAATTAGAACATCATTCGAATATTGTTCCTTGGAAAATAGTGAGCGAACAAACCGGTGCCGTATTAAAAATTGTTCGAATAGATGAGCGATGTGAAATTGATTTAAACCATTTTGAGCAACTATTATCTAAAAAAACCAAATTAGTTGCAGTGGGTCATGCCTCTAATGCGCTTGGTAATATTAATCCCATTGAAAAAATCATCACGCTTGCGCATCAAGTAGGTGCTAAAGTGGTTATTGATGGTGCGCAAGCAGCGCCCCATTTAGTCATTGATGTACAAGCATTAGATTGTGATTTTTATGCGTTTTCTAGCCATAAAGTATACGGACCAACAGGTATTGGTGTTCTCTATGGTAAAGCAGATTTACTAGAAGCAATGCCACCTTATCAAGGTGGTGGTGAAATGATTAATACAGTCACTTTTGAAAAAATTATCTATCATAATATACCTCATAAATTTGAAGCAGGAACACCTAATATTTCTGGTGCTGTAGGTTTACATGCTGCAATCGATTTTATCAATAAATTGGGCCATGATACTTTTATTGAACATGAGCAAAAATTATTAGTTGAGGCTACACAAAAATTAGCAGCAATTCCCGGCTTAAAAATTATTGGTGATCCAGCGCAAAAAGTTCCTGTTATATCCTTTGTTATGGATACGATTCACCCGCATGATATTGGCACAGTGGTGGATAGAGAGGGGGTTGCTATACGTGTTGGTCATCATTGTGCGATGCCATTAATGACACGTTTGGGATTATCAGCCACAGCGCGCGCTTCATTTGCCATTTATAATACTAGTGAAGATATTGATGCGCTGGTAGAGGCCTTATATTTTGTAAAGAGATTATTTAAATAATGAGTGATTTACGCGATCTATACCAAGAAGTGATTATTGAACATGGCAGGCGCCCTAGACATTTCCATGATTTACCCAATGCTTCCCATTCTGCTAAAGGCAATAACCCCCTGTGTGGTGATTCGCTGGTTGTTTATTTACGTATTGAAGGTAATAAAATTAGTGATGTGAGTTTTGAAGGACATGGTTGTGCTATTTCGATGGCGTCAGCATCATTAATGACAGAAACTATTATTGGAAAAACAATAGATGATGCAGAAACATTATTTGATGTATTCCATGATGCCATTGTTATTGATAAAGAACCTGATGTGGAATTAGGTAAACTGCAAGTATTGATGGGCGTAAAAGAGTTTCCCGTGCGTGTAAAATGCGCTACTTTAGCCTGGCATACATTAAAAAATGCATTAGAAAATAAAACGTTCGTAGCATCAACTGAAACAGATGAAGATAGTATATGACCAGTTATAAACCCGTAATCATACAACAAGATTGTCCTGCACATTTAATTCCTGTTGGAACACCCGTGTCATTACAGGCAGGGCAAGAAGTGGTGATTGTACAAGATTTGGGCGGCGCTTATACATTACAGGTTAATGGAAATCTTGTGCGCGTTGATGGTCAATATGCCGCTGCTTTAGGACTTGAGCCAAAAGTAGAACAACCTACTACGCAAACATTTGATAAAAAATTAGTCGATGATGGGACTGTTGATGAAGATAGTATTTGGGATCAGTTAAAAACCTGTTATGACCCTGAAATACCCGTTAATATTGTAGAGTTAGGTCTTATTTATGAGTGCGATATCATCCCGTTATTTGATGAACATGAGCATTTAATTGGTAATAAAGTCTATATTGAAATGACGTTAACCGCTCCTGGTTGTGGCATGGGTCCTGTATTATTGGGAGATGTGCAACAACGTGTAGCTACTGTTGTTAATGTAACTGAAGTACAAGTTGAATTAGTATTTGATCCGCCTTGGGATCGCAATATGATGAGCGAAGCCGCTCAATTACAGTTGGGCATGTTATAAGTGTGATACTTTATGAAAAGTAAACGATTACAACGCGATTTTTTCACTCAAGACACACTGACTGTAGCACAAGCTTTATTGGGTAAAACATTACATTTTAACCAACACCAAATTATTATTACCGAAACAGAAGCCTATATTGGCAGTGATGATCCAGCCTGTCACGCTGCAAAGGGGAAAACCCCTCGTACAGCAGTGATGTTTGGCCCGGCTGGGTACAGTTATGTTTATTTAATTTATGGCATGTATTTTTGTTTGAATATTGTAACTGAACAAGAAGATTTTCCAGCTGCCGTATTAATTCGTGGTGGAGTTGATGTAAAAACACAACAGGTGTTTGATGGCCCTGGAAAATTATGCCGTGCCTTGGGGATTACTAAGCAACATAATGCATTAGATTTAATCAAGCATAACGATTTTTATTTACGAGACGATGGACATAAATTAGATTATAAATCGACACCTCGTATTGGTATAAAGGTCGGTGTGGATAAATTATGGCGTTTTATTCATGAAATTGTACCCTCTATACCGTCATCCTCGCGAAAGCGGGGATCCATACATTGTTTAATACCCGATGGATCCCCGCTTTCGCGAGGATGACGTGGGTGAGGATTATTATCATGACAAAATGGATACCTATTGCAAAAACATCCGAAATCCCCAGTGGTTCCCGCAAAGTGTTTGATATCAATGATAGACGTGTGGCGATATTTAATGTCAATGACCACTATTATGCTATTGAAAGTATTTGTACACATGCTATGTTTGAATTAGATGACGCTCCTCTTGAAGATTGCACTATTATATGTCCTTTACATGGCGCTAGATTTTCTCTTGAAACAGGCGCGGTACTATCTCCACCTGCTTATGAGGATTTAGTCACATTTGCAGTGCAAATTGAGGGTGATATGATTTACGTTAGTGAAGATCCTAATTAAAGGTAACAATACATGTCCTCATTAAAACATTTACTTGAAAATAATCGTGCCTGGTCAAAATCGATGGTAGATCGTGATCCGGATTTCTTTCATAGTTTGGCAAAAGGGCAGAGCCCAAAATATTTGTGGATTGGTTGCGCAGATAGTCGTGTTCCTGCTAATGAGATTTTAGGATTACTACCTGGTGAAGTATTTGTCCATAGAAATATAGCCAATTTAATGGTGCATACTGATTTCAACGCCTTATCCGTTCTTGAGTATGCTGTAGAAGTTTTAAAAGTGGAACATATTATTGTTTGCGGTCATTACGGTTGTGGTGGTATTCAAGCTGCGATGGAAATGCGGCATGTAGGTTTGGTTGATAATTGGCTGCAACATATCACCGATGTACATACTAAATATGAAAATAAATTTAAACATCTTCATGATCATGAAAAAAAATGTAATTTATTATGTGAATTAAATGTTCGCGAACAAATGCAACATGTGTGTCGTACTAGCGTAGTGCAACAAGCATGGGGCCAAGGGCGACACTTAACCGTGCACGGTTGGGTTTATGCTTTATCTGATGGCTTATTACATGAAACATGGGCTTCGATTAGTAGTGTAGAACAAATCCCAACTTCTTATCGCATGCTTCTACATAATGATGAAAGTTAACCCTAAAGAGCCTTATCACTATTAGCCTGACTCAATAAATTAATCGTATCATAAATCCCTTGTTTTACATCCACCACTGGGGTAAAGCCAAGACTCAGCAAGCGTTCTGGTTTTACCTCACCTGAATAAAAACGATTCCGCGGTTCATCAAAAAAGATTGTTTGAATCGCTGGTATATAATTGCGAATCGATTCGATAATTTCTTCCATAGTCGTATTCACACTGACCACATTGTATATTTTATTATCAAAATGATTACGTTTTATCATCATACAAATGGCGTTAATGGCATCATGTACTGCAAGATAAGGACTTTTTTGTTTGTAAGTTGTACGCTCAATTGTTAGAGGTTGGTTTAACACAGCTTGCCAGCATAATTTACTAATGATGGATGTAAAATTCATACCGGGAGTTACCCCAAAAAGAGGCGCTATACGCAAGCTAATAAATTTTAATGGATTTTTGGTTGATAACGTTTGCAAACAGGTTTCTTCTTGTAATTTATTTTTTGCCATCGCTGTTTGGGGATTTAAATCTTGTGGCTTGCAATACTCATCGATAATCTTAACATGGGTTCCGTACACATCGGTGGTAGATAGATGAATAAACGGAATATGTAAACTACTGCAATAGTGCGCAATTTTTTCTGTCATTATAAAATTTGCTGTTTCTATGTGATCCTGTTCTTCTGGATCAATACTGGCGCTTTTATTTCTTGCAAGGTGAATTATGACATCCGCATGCTTTATAACCTCATCAAGATGGGCCTCATTAACATCATCCTCAATAAAGTGATAGCTGGCATTGTGCGGTAAATTAAATAGCGAGCAGTAATGATTTGATGATAAATTGTCAATTAAGACCATTTGACAGTTGGGAAAAGATAGCGGCAACTCGCGAATTAATTGTGAGCCGAGATGCCCTAAAGCGCCGGTAATGATAAATTTCATGGTCTTTCCTTAAAAAATATGTGGCACTACTATTATTTTAACACATTCTTTTTCCCGCATACGGCTACCTTTGTAAAGGCGAAGAGGGCGGTATAATGCCTGTTTCTGTTGCACTGCAACTTGCCCAAATGGCTAACTTATATTATACAGAAACATTAACCCATTCCTTGTGGATGATTGTAACAGGTACGTTAAATCGTGAGGCTGAAAATGCGGATAATGTTATTAGGAGCTCCAGGCGCTGGTAAGGGAACCCAAGCGAGTTTTATCACACAAGCTCTAGCTATACCCCAAATATCAACAGGCGAGATGTTACGAACAGCCGTAAAAAGCGGATCACCACTAGGTTTACAGGCTAAACAAGTGATGGACGCTGGCAAGTTAATATCTGACGACATTATTATTCCGCTTGTTGTTGAGCGTTTAAAGGCCCCCGATTGCAAAAATGGTTTTCTATTTGATGGCTTTCCTCGCACCATTGGTCAAGCCAATGCCTTAGCTGAACATCATATTCAGCTTGATTACGTGATAGAAATTGCTCTTAATGATGAGATTATTGTAGAGCGTATGAGTGGACGCCGAGTTCACCCAGCCTCGGGTCGTGTCTATCATACGGTTTATAACCCGCCACGAGTGGCTGATAAAGATGATGTCACTGGTGAGCCTTTAGTATTGCGCAGTGATGATAGTGAAGACACAGTACGCAAACGTTTAGCGGTTTATCATGATCAAACCAAACCGTTGATTGACTATTATCAACGTGCCGCACAAATTGCCAAACCACAAGCTGTTAAATATATTAGGGTCGATGGTTTTGGTTCTGTAGAAGCAATTAAAGCGAGAATATTCTCGGCGCTGGGCCTGGCTGAACTCGTAGCGTAGCCTAGGGCGCGCTCCTCTAGTTCCTCCGTCGTTACGCCTGTAACATTTTTCTTAGCGGTTTTGGAGAGGTCTTAGGGCTGCTATTATTACTATCAGAGCCTGCTGACTCTGATAGGCTATTTGCTGATGTTGAGGGTGATAATTTAGGAGCAGGATCATGGTCTGCTTGTATTTCACTTAAAATAGAACTCCGGGAGCTGCTTCTAGGAAGAGCTGCATAAGCTCCTGCGCCTACAACAGCAAAGTGCGAAGGTGACTCAGGAGCTGGCATCAGATTAGCAGCATTTTCTTTATTAGCAATTGAATCTGAATCGTCACCGATTCTCATAGGATCGGGTTGAGTTGCTTGAGGTACGGGTATTGGTGCAGAGTCAGATAGTGATGCGGGTGCCACGACTGCTTGTTCCGCATTTTGATTCATGCTCGCAGAAGCACCAGCAGGTGGGACTACTGCTCTGCTCGACAATTGGCCAGGCGCTACAGTCTTTCCTCCAGAATGCGGTGCCATACTGAGAGTTGGCGGATTATCGGGGCTGGTTGCATTAGATGTACCCAATTTCTCTCTGGCTTTTGCTATCTTAATCTTTGCTGCTTCTATTTCATCATGCTTACGTTCTATAGCGCGTTCTTTTGTTTCCAGTATCGCTTTCCTTCGGTCTAAATGTTGGCGATTAACACGTTTAACAATATATTCTGCTGTGGAAATTAGGAACACGCCAGCAAAAACACCTGCATAAACTGGCCATATGACTGGAATCCACGAAATCACTGCGGAAAGGAAAAATACATAACTGGTCGCTCTGGCAGCTTTATATAATCCTTTTTTGAAACCTTTCATCGCAGTATAAACCATATCACGTTTGGTATTTCCTAATAGTGAATTTGGATTATCTTGTGCAAATTTATCACGGATAGATTGTTCATTGATAAGAGAAATATGTTTTATAAAAAGAGGATGTTGTGCGTTATTATTAGCATATTTTGCATTATGTTGATTAATACATAAATTTTGTGCAGTTATTGCTGAATTTGATAAATTTATTTTTGTATGCACACATTTTTCTTTGTAAGTAAGATCATGTGATTGCACTATACCGGCATGTATATTGCGCCAGTTATTAGCCAGATCACGTATACCAAACCAAAGACTGATACCGAGGAAGGTCCAACCAATACCAGTGGCAGTATCTTTATCCGTTATTTGTTCAACTTCTGCTTTATTGGCAAGTGCACACAAGCTAGAACCAGCACCAAATGTAGTTGCAATCATGAGTAGAGCAAGTGCACCCTGTCCTAAATAGGCTAATGTAGTCCAGGTGCAATAACTATAAAAATTCGTTGGCGCATCGCCTACATTCGGTTGCATCTTCACTTCCGAATTATTATAAATATCTCTTTCTTTATCAAAATGATTTAGCGTAACATCCAATTCCTCTGGTGTAACAGTTACATTATTTTGCATGGAAAGTTGTAACATGAAATCACAAACGCTATTGATTTGTCTTTGCAAACGTAATTCATGATCAGCAGTTGTAACATCTGCATTTAGTTGTTTAGTTAAACGTTGCTGTTCCTTTTTCTTATCGTAGATTGGTTTTGCTAAACCCCAATAAGCCAGCATGGTGGAAAAAAAAGTTACAGTACCAAAAATGGCTCCTAAATAATTGCCAGTGACAGAATAGGTAATGATAAGGGTCACTGGCCAAATGGCTCTGGAAATGGGGCTAATGACGCGTTTAATAAATTCTACGCGCTCCTCATTACTATTGGGCGTAAAAGCAACTAGCTCTAACCAAGTTTTGATGGGAGCAGCAGGCGTTGATGTTGTTAATGGCAAACTGTTTGCTAAAGGTACGGTGCTAATATATTTCTGATCGAAGCCTAAATTATGAGATTCGGTTGTAAATTGTCGTGGGGTAAAATCAGCCAGTAAACGATGTTGGTTAATAGTCTTTCTCATATTGCCATAAAAATTTTCTCTTAGTAACCATAATGTTTCGAGAGTATCAATATGATAAAAAATTGGAACTGCTTGACTATTTCCTGATGGAGTAACAGGTGACTGAAGGTCATCTGGGGACTCAGGAGCAGCAGGGGCTGCTGCAGGATTATTAGCCGGATGGAGACATGCCTGTTTAAAGGAGGAGTAAGTCAGTCTCTTTCTATAAGTTCGTATTTCTTTTAAAATTTCCTGAATAGCTAGAATTGCTTGCTTATATTCCTCTGCGGCTGCTCCCGTTAGTCCTAGTTTCGCTCGGATAAGCTCAACATGCTTTATCTGAACTCGCTTTTCGAGCTCAGATAAATCTTTAATTGCCTCTAAAGTTCTTTGTTGGAGCTCTAATTGATGCTTTTTAGTGATTAGCAAATATTGCTCAATCATATTGAAAACAATGACGACTGGTATCACCCAGGGCAATTCATTAGCTAGTGGATCAAGGAAATGACTTCCCTCACTCATTTCACCTGCTACAAGGGTGTAAATGATAGGGGTAAGACCAAAGCAAAAAGCTAAGCCACGGCTAGATAACGAGGCAAATAGGGTTTGTTTAAAATCTACTAGGCGTAGCTTTTCTTCAGATTCTTGCCATATGTTGTTGGAAAGTTCGATATCATCATGAGTACGTGAACTGTACCTTGGAGTCCCAAAAAGCCATGACTTTGAGCTATCATTGCTGATACTTCCAGCGCTAAAAAGACTTCTTAAGTACGTAGTTGTCGGCATTCGGTAATACAACCTCTAAGAAGTTACCTTTGACTCCTCGTATTGTAGAAGGCGAATATGACAGTCATATGACAAGTGGGGATATTTTTGTAACCTTGATGGAACGAAGTAACATCAAGGTTACACGCTCTTACTTACCACCTCAAGTCATCAGGGACTTGAAAGTTAGCATAGGGGTCGTTTTCGTTTGGCCTTTCCTCTTGACTCGCAACATAAATAGCATACTGTGGTGCTCGCTCTAAGATTTTTTTACCGATTTCAATGGGCAGCAAATAATTGTTTTTATCCAACACACTGATAGCAAGTAACCCTTTGCTGAGTTGCTCATGTTGCTCTTTTGTGACGAGTATTCTTTTTGCACGATTAATGTGTTGAAAATAATACGTTTCAGTTCCATTTTCTATTTTAATCTGGTGTGCTAATACCAAGTCACGAATTTCCGCTTTTAAAGCTTTTTGGGCGGCTTGTTGTTCTTTCGCTGCATTTAATGCTTTATCCTGTGCTGCTTTTTTTTCTTGTTGAGCCATGATAGTGGGATCAAGCGCTGGTTTTTTATTAATTTGCCGCGCTGCTTTTTTTTGCTTGGGTTGTTTCTTGGGTTGCTGATTTAATTTATCAGCGCGTTGTGTTGATATTAACCCCGCTTTAATTAATTGTTCCTGCAGTGAATCACCCATCTTTATTCCTCTCTTTATAATAATCACATAAATCATTAATAATGCAGCTCTCGCAATGCGGTTTTCTTGCTGTGCATACGTAACGCCCATGTAAAATTAACCAATGATGCGCGTCTTTTGCATGCTCTTTTTTTACTGCGCTGACTAATTTATCTTCTACTTCACGTACCGTTTTACCGGGTGCTAAGCCTGTACGATTTGCCACACGAAAAATATGTGTGTCAACAGCAATAGTAGGCTCACCAAATGCCGTGTTTAAAATAACATTCGCTGTTTTACGTCCAACACCAGGTAGGGTTTCTAGCGCCTCACGCTGATTGGGCACTTCGCTTTGATAGGAGTTGATCAGTATTTCACAGGTTTTAATAATATGTTTTGCCTTACTATTAAATAAACCGATGCTTTTAATATATTCTTTTAAACCTTCCTCTCCCAATGCTAAAATCTCACTAGGTGTATTTGCCTTCTTATATAAAACAGCTGTTGCTTTATTAACGCTTACATCAGTCGCTTGCGCGGATAACATCACAGCAATAAGTAATTCAAAAGGTGTTTGATAACAAAGCTCTGTCGTTGGACTAGGGTTTTGTGCTTGGAGACGTTGAAACAGTTTGTGTCGTTGGTTTGGCGTCATAACAGTAATTTTTTAAAGCAATCAATAGGGCCAATAGGATAAAAGCGCCAGGGGGTAATAGGGCCAATAAAAACCCTGGGTAATTGGCTAATAAGGGTATACTAAATAGGCTGCCTTGTGCAATCAGTTCACGCAACATACCAAGGGTTATTAATACCAACGCAAACCCAAGCCCTTGCATCAATCCATCCCATAATGCGAATGGCACGGATTGGCGCGATGCAAAGGCCTCAGCACGCGCCATAATAGTACAATTGGTGGTAATAAGTGCTAAAAATAAGCCTAGCTGTTCATATAAGCTAAAGGCATAACCTTGTAACAACAATTGCAAAATAGTTACGCTGCTTGCAATGATTAAAATAAAAAAAGGAATACGTAGTTCACGTGCAATATAAGGCCGTAATAACGAAATCATGCCGTTGCTGATAATAAGCACAATGATTGTTGCTAATCCTAACCATAACGCATTACTTGCGGTCTGGCTTACCGCAAGTAGGGGACATAAGCCCAGTAATTGCCTTGTTGCTGGGTCGTGTCGCCAAAGGCCATTGATAGCGATGTCCTGGAGTTGAGAGCTCATAAGGTGTTCTCATTTTTATTAAAAATCACTTTTTTATTTTTCTCCACATATTTTAAGGCATTATGCACTGCCTCGACAATGGCGCGTGGCGTAATAGTGGCCCCAGTCCATTCATCAAAATGTCCGCCGTCTTTTTTTACAGCCCACTCTTTATCTTGTAAACTTTGCAATGATTGATTATTAAATGTATAAATCCACTGACTTTTTTGTGTTTCCATTCTATCGCCAAGGCCTGGTGTTTCTTGATGAGCAATGGCTCTTACCCCAGTAATTTGACCATTTTCTCGTATTCCAATTAATAATTTAATGGCACCATTGTATCCATGCGGTGCGACAGTAGTAAAAACTGCAGCTATGTATTGCCCGTTTTTGCTAGCACGGTACAAGGTTTGTGTTTCATTAGTTCCTAAAAGAGGGGAGTTAATTTGCAGTGTATCTGTCAGTAAATCATTATCATATTCATCAGTTGGTAAAACTTGTGATAGGGCATTGAGAATCGCTTGATGTTGATTGGCCTTAATTCGCTCTTGTGAAAACAAAGTGATTATCACAATAAAAGAGCCCGCTAATAAAGCAAAGCCGATAAAATAGCTTATTTTTTGTGCGGTTGTCATCGTGGATGTCCAAACGTTCGTGGTTTTATATAACTATCTAAAAGTGGCACACAAAGATTCATGAGTAAAACAGCAAAAGCGATACCCTCTGGATAGACGCTGTTGGTTCTTATAATAAACGTTAAAAGACCAATTGCAAAACCAAAAATCAGTCGATTTACTATATAAGTGGGTGCAGTTACAGGGTCAGTTGCAATAAAAAATGCGCCTATCATAATAGCGCCATGGCTTAACTGAAAACCGGGTAAATAATAAGGATTATGAGTTGTTAAGTAATAGATCACAGTAGGGATTAATAATCCTAACAACACACTAACAGGAATATGCCAGCTAATAATTCGCTTTAAAATTAAAAATATTCCACCACTAAGCCAAGCAAGATTAATCCAAGGCCAATAATCGATAGTGGCACTTAATAAATTATTTTTCATGCTATCAAGTGGCGTTGCGCCTGTAACACCGTCAAAATTAGCTAAGATAGGGTTAATTTGCCATTGGGTCATTTGCTGTGGAAATGCGATTAATAATACGGCATAACCAACCATGGCAGGATTAAAAAGATTATTACCAATACCACCATAAATGTGTTTGGCAAGAACAATGGCAAAAACCATTCCTATTGCAATGACCCACCAAGATGCTATAGGAGGTATACAAGCAGCAAGTAAAATAGCAGTGATAATCGTGCTACCATCGGTGATAAAAGGGAAAACAGGACGATTTCTTACTTTTAGCATCAAAGTTTCTAGGATTAAGCCGCTAATGATGGCTAATGCGATTTGTTTTAACACATCCCAGCCAAAATAAAATGTTGTAACAAAAATACCAGGTAAGCACGCGATAATTACAAGATACATGATTTTATTTACACTAATTCCAGCGTGTGTTAATGTGGACATCTTGTTAAATCTCCTCTATAATGGTAGCAGCGTAAGATTTGGATAGTCACTAAAAATGGCATCAACACCCATATCAAATAATACGTTAGCTCTTGTTTTACTATTCACGGTATAGCAGGCCAGATATAAACCAGCTGCTTTAACATGATCTACATTATTTTTTTGCAACACCTTTTGATCAGCATGAATGCCAATACAACCAAGTCGTTTTGCAGTATTTATAGATTGTGATGTGATTATCTTTGTTAATAAAGCCAGCGGAAAAGGATGTTGACTCTGTTGATTATATTCAGCTACTGTTGTTAAAGCGGGAAGGGAAAAACTGGAAAGGAGTACATGCGGTGGGGTAGTAATCCATTCCTTCTCTAAAATAGCTAGTGTTTTTAAGGCTGTTTGAATATCAGCTCCAAGGGTTGGTTTAATTTCCACATTCACATGCGTTCCCGTTGTTTGTAATAAAGTAATGACTTCACTCAAGGTAGAGATTCTAGCTTGATGAAATGTTGGGTCAAACCAACTACCCGCATCTTTTGTTGCGATGTCCTGGAAATTAGTTGCTGCGACTTTACTGTCGACCTGCAGTATCCGGTTAAAGTTATTATCGTGATGGACTATAAGTTCCTCATCATGAGTTAACATGACGTCCAATTCTACCCAGCTAGCGGATTGCGCAATCGCTTGTTCAAAGGCAATGAGCGTATTCTCCGGTGCAAATGCGCTAGCACCGCGATGTGCGATAAGTGTTGGTGGTTGGCTAAAGAGACTTGTCATAGAAGTATATAGTTATTTTTTTTTGCTATTGGCGGTATAATAGCTCGCTATGATGATATTAGCTATATTTTACCCTTCTCCCTTTGTGGGAGAGGGAAATGCAAGCGCAGCTTGCGAGGGTGAGGGGAAAGCGACGAAGAAAGAAATTATATTTCACTCATAATCATTTCTACGTGGAAAGATCGCCCCCTCACCCGCCCGCGTAAACGCGGTCAACCTCTCCCACGAGGGGAGAGGTAAAAGATTACTCAATTTTTTGGAATTACAAACAACATGAAACAAATGCGCGTTAACGAGATTCGTCAGGCTTTTCTCGATTATTTTAAACAACAAGGCCATACCCTAGTTGCAAGCAGTCCTTTAGTTCCAGGGAATGATCCTACCTTGCTATTTACCAATGCAGGTATGGTGCAATTTAAAGATACCTTCCTAGGCCAGGATCCTCGCTCTTATACAAGAGCGACCAGTGTACAGCGTTGTGTTCGTGCTGGTGGTAAGCATAATGATTTAGAAAACGTCGGGTATACTGCACGCCATCATACCTTCTTTGAAATGTTAGGTAATTTTAGTTTTGGTGATTATTTTAAGCGAGAAGCTATTCAATTTGCTTGGCAATTTTTAACTGAAGTTTTAGCAATCCCCGCTGATCGTTTATGGATTAGTGTGTTTGAATCGGATCGAGAAGCAGCTGATATTTGGTTGAAGGAAATAAAAATTCCAGCCAATCGATTATCGTATTGCGGTGAAAAATCCAATTTTTGGGCAATGGGCGATACGGGCCCTTGTGGTCCTTGTACGGAAATATTTTACGATCATGGCGCGCAAATTGCTGGCGGTCCTCCGGGAAGCCCCGATGAGGATGGTGACCGATATATTGAAATATGGAATTTAGTATTTATGCAATATAACCGTTCATCAGACAGTGTTTTAACACCTTTACCTAAACCTTCGGTTGATACAGGTATGGGGTTGGAGCGTTTAGCTGCTGTATTACAAGGTGTCCATAATAATTATGATATTGATTTATTCGTTCATTTATGTAAGGCCGTATTAACCATTATTGGTTGCAAGGATATTACGCATCCTTCTGTGCGCGTGATTGCCGATCATATTCGCTCTTGCGCGTTTTTAATTACCGATGGAGTACATCCATCTAATGAAGGGCGAGGATATGTTTTACGCCGTATCATTCGTCGCGCAGTACGACATGGTCATAAATTAGGTGCGCGAAAAACATTTTTCTACCAATTAGTTGCTCCTTTAGTGGAGGAAATGGGCGCCGCCTATCCTGAATTAAAAAAAGCGCAAGAGGCGATTGTTAAAGTATTGCGCCAAGAAGAAGAACAATTTAGTAAAACATTAGCCAATGGTTTAACCATTTTTGAAAATACCGTTAATGCTTTACAAGATGGTAAGGTAATTCCTGGCGAAGTAGTTTTTTATTTATATGATACCTTTGGTTTCCCCGTTGATTTAACGGCTGATTGCGCGCGTGAGCGTGGATTACAAATTGATGAAGCGGGTTTTGAGCGTGCGATGGCAAAACAACGCGAAAAATCGCAAGCAGCCAGCCAATTTGCGATGCGCGATCAAAAAAATTTAGTGGTAGAAGGTCAAACAGAATTTCTAGGTTACAACGAAGTAGCCACACAATCTCATGTACTGGCATTATTTTATCAAGGTCAATCCGTTAAACAATTATCACCAGGACAAGAGGGTATAGTGGTATTGGATAAAACACCATTTTATGCCGAAGCTGGTGGGCAAGTGGGTGATACGGGTGCATTAATGAGTCGCGTGGGTCAATTTACTGTTATGGATACGACTAAACAACAAAATGTTTATTTGCATCATGGTATTGCTGGTGCATTAATTTCAGTAGGTGAAATAGTCACTGCAACAATTGATATAGTAAAACGTGACGCAACAAGACGTAATCACTCAGCAACCCATTTAATGCATGCTGCATTACGCACCGTGCTAGGTGAACATGTTGTGCAAAAAGGCTCCATCGTTACCTCAGAAAAATTACGGTTTGATTTCTCACATTTTAATGCGGTAACCAAAGAAGAATTGTTACGAATTGAACAAATCGTTAATGAACATGTTGTCACTAATTTTCCTATTGAAACAGAGTTAATGGATATGCAAAGTGCTATTGATAGCGGAGCAATGGCCTTATTTGGTGAAAAATATGGTGATACCGTACGTGTATTACGCATGGGCAATGGCTTTTCGGTTGAGTTATGTGGTGGTACTCACGCACGACAAGCTGGTGATATTGGTTTATTTAAAATTACCAGTGAATCGGCTATTGCAGCCGGAGTGCGACGTATTGAAGCGGTAACTGGCATGTGTGCTTTGTCTTTTATTCAACAAGAAGAGGCTGTATTAGATGAAGCAGCTGCATTATTAAAAACAGCGCGCAGTGATGTGACGAATAAAATTCAACAGCAGTTTCAAAAAGTACGGGATTTAGAAACAGATATAAATCAATTGCAAGCCAAATTAGCTTCGTTAATTGCAAAACGTTTAGCCAGTGAAGTGCAACAAATTGGTGGCATTGATGTAGTGGTTGCTAAAGTGGATATTGCAGCTGATATGGCAGTGCTACGTATTATTACCGATCAAATCAAACCCTTATTAAAAGCAGATTCTGCAATCTGTTTAGCTGCTGTAGTCGCTGATAAAGTCAATTTAATCGCAACCGTAAGTAAATCATTAGCTGACAAAAAGAAAGCGAGTGACTTAGTCAATGTTGCTGCAAAAGTGGTTGGCGGTAAAGGTGGTGGCCGACCTGAAATGGCGCAAGCTACAGGTAATGATACAAAACAAATTGATGCCGCATTACGAGCTGCAAGTGAGTGGCTTGCAACCTAACAGTATAATACTGCCATTAAATTAAGGCCTCATCGCATGATGAGGCATGATATTAATGGGTAGAGCTAGAGCTAGAGCTAGAGTTAGAGTTAGACCTCCGTAAAGATGACTTCCTGGACGAAGTTTTAAAATCGGTTTGTGACCCATTATCATCATATTCTATTTTTGCTATGGAATATATGGTGAGTTCTCCTCTGCTATCCAATAGAAAACCGCTATTACCATGTCCTGCGTTGCTGTAAGCAATACACATATGTTTGAAAAGAAGCATATGCAAATCGTTAGCATCAACTGGTAGTTCAGATATCTCTTTAATAGTACTGACCGGAGGATTAAATATAAAGGGCTCAGCATCTACGTTTGCAGTATACCAAGCACAATATAATTTAAGAGCCGATTTGCCTGATGGATCCAATGCTAAAACATCAATTTCACCTTGCTCTAGTATTTTTCTAATTTCATTTGCATTTCCTGCAGCACATGCGCTATGTAAACTTGTAGTTGTTGCTTCAACTTTTTTACCAGCGTTATTTGCATAATTTTCTATTGCTTGAGCACAATCAGCATGCGTGTCAAAAAGTATTATTTTTCCTGGACCTGTAACTATAAAATATTTATTTCCATGACCCTGTTGATTTAAAGCCTTGCATGCTTGTTGGAAAAGATACAATAAGAAATTGGGATTATTGTTATGATGGTTAGCCATCAATTTAACCTGATCATGAGGTGGACTATATACGGTAGGGGGTGGCAGAGCATGTGTGACATGTTCGTAATGAAAAGTAGAATATAATTGAAGCGGTGTCTTTCCTAATTCATTTTCAACTAGCATGTCTGATAGGTTTGTTATTAAGATTTCTCTGATTAAATCTTTATTACCTGCAGCACAAGCTTTGTGTAATTCGGTGGTCTCTTTAAGGACGTTTGTTGACTTTTCTGATGATGGGTGACGTCTAAGCTGTTGTAGCCATGTCAAAGCTTTCATTTGCGTAATCCTTGGCAGGAAGAAAAGTAATATTATAAATATTTTTTATCCCATGTCCAGCGATTAAACAATTATTGATGTTTTGAGAGGGGAGCAACGCACACCCCACAAAAACGAGCACTCCAGGCAACTGTTGTTCCTTGTATAAGTAATGACATCAGTACAACCACAAATGCTACGTTGAAAAAGAGGAAAGAGTGTTCTAAACCACTCATAATAGGGAACATGGCCAATACAATCGGTACGGCACCGCGAAGTCCAACCCATCCAATAAACCAAATTTCTTTTGCAGCAAAACGAAACGGGAGCAAACTAATCCATACGGCAATCGGACGTGCGATTATAATGAGGAAAACAGCAATAGCAACAGCTGCAGCAAAATCTGGTAAAAGTTTTGATGGTGTGACGAGTAGTCCGAGTACTAAGAACATGCCTGCTTGTGATAACCACGCAAAACTATCCATAATACTAAACACATGTCGTGTTGCCGCAATACTCCTATTGCCAATGAAAAGCCCAGTCAAATAAATAGCCATAAAACCACTGCCACCTAGCATGTTAGTAAAAGCAAATAATGCCAAACCACCGGAAAGGATTAATAATGCATTTAGTTCTTGCGTTAGGCGTATCTTGTTTAACAATAAAGTAAGTAATAACCCGCCAACTACACCAGCAATAGCACCCACGCTAAAATGATGGATAAAACTGAGCAGAAGATTAGTTGCGGAGGGCGATCCACCCACCTGAAACCAGGCAACTAAGGTGATCACCAAGAATACCGCCATGGGATCATTTGCCCCGGATTCAATTTCTAAGGTAGCTTGAATGCGATGATGCAGGTGAATTTCATTTTGTCGTAATAAGGAAAATACTGCGGCTGCATCGGTTGAGCCAATAATCGCACCTAATAATAAACTGTACTCCCATCCTATTCCTAAGATATAAACTGAAAATACGGCAACTAACGCCGTTGTTAATAACACGCCTACAGTGGCTAAGGAAGTGGCAGGGAGTAGTGCAGGACGAAAGGTACTAAATTTTGTTCGCAGACCACCATCTAATAATATAATAGCAAGTGCAATATTCCCGATTAAAAAGGAAGCTTGAAAATCATCAAACAGGACACCGCCGGGACCATCTTCTCCAACCAGCATTCCCAAGGCAATAAAAATAAGCAGCACAGGTAATCCTAAGCGAGAAGATAATTTGCTTGCCAACACACTGACAAAAAGCAGTGCGGCAGCAACTAATATGGTCGTATAGATGGTTTCCAATTTTTTCTCACTTTGCTAATGGCTTTTCCGCAATCACTCTGGCATAATTTCTATTTAGAATAAATCAACCGTAATAGTATTATGCCTTTGTTTAGTTTATCACTCATTTTAGGTAGTGCTATTTTACATTATTTTGCACAGTTGCCGCAGATATTTTGGTTACTAGCGATAGGTTGCCTAATTTTTTGTTTTATTCGATTTTCTTTTGCACGTTTACTGCTTGCTTTAGTATTAGGTATTGGTTGGACAAGTTGGCATGCAGCAACACGTTTGCAAATAGAGTTATCAGATGAGTGGCAAGGAAAGCCTTTAATCATCCAAGGTGATGTTATTGAAATTACCAAGCAAGATCCTGAGTTTGTCCAATTTGTAGTAGCGGCTGGTGACATATCCTCAGGTCAACAGCATTATCCATTTCCTGCGAATATAAAATTGAGTTGGTATGCAAAAGAACGCCCTGATCTTAAGGTAGGCCAAACATGGCAATTTACCGCGCGAATTAAAAAACCGCGAGGATTTTATAACCCGGGTGGTTTTGATTATGAGCGTTGGTTGTTATTACAAAATGTTCGTGCAATAGGTTATGTCGTTGATAAAGCACCACAACAATTGATTCATCACGCCAAGAATTATTATTTATTACGATTACGCCATTATTTAGGTGATAGTATTGCTAAGCAAATACCAAACAGTTCTCTGCTGGGTTTTATTCAAGCTTTAACGTTAGGATTGCGCCATGAAATAAATGACGAGCAATGGGAGGTATTGCAGCGTACAGGAACCTCACATTTAATGGCTATTTCTGGATTACATATTGGTTTGGTGGCGGGTTTGATTTATGGAATAGTGAGTTGGTGTTGGCGACGATCTGACTATTTAATGTTACGAGTAGCAGCACCTATTGCTAGTGCTTGGGCTGGCATTGTTGCTGCAATTATTTATAGCGCGTTAGCAGGATTTGCGATTCCAACACAACGTGCTTTAGCGATGATTATTGTGGTGATGGGCGCAATTATTTTACGACGTTCGGTGATGAATTGGCATGTATTGGCTTTTGCTGCGATGGTTGTATTATTGATTGATCCTTTTGCCAGTTGGTCTATTGGTTTTTGGTTATCATTTGGAGCTGTTGCTGCTATTTATTTTGCTATTCAAGGACGACTCAGTTTACAAACCCTGTGGGATAAATTAGGGCGAACACAATGGGTGGTGTTTATAGGCTTGATGCCATTAACGTTAGCATTTTTTGGACAATTTTCACTGATTTCACCATTTATTAATGCGATTGCGGTTCCTTGGACAGGTTTTATTGTAGTCCCACTTGCCTTATTAGGAACGTTATTTTTACCAGTTTCCACGTGGGTTGCGAAATATATATTGATACTGGCGGATTATAGTTTGCGTGGTTTGTGGTGGATTATGGATTACAGCAGCCAGTGGTCATTTGCGATGTTAGAATGGGGAGAGCACCATTTTTTTTCCATAAGTTTAGCATTAGTCGGTATTATTGTTTTATTATTACCGCGAGGTATGCCAGCAAAACATCTTGGTTTGATATTTATTTTACCTTTATTTTTTTGGAAAAGCCCTGCGCCAAAACCAGGTGAATTCTGGTTCACCTTATTTGACGTTGGGCAAGGACTAAGCGCTATGGTACGTACAGCGCATCATGTATTAATTTATGACACAGGTGATTTTTTTAGTGAGGGATTTGATGGAGGAAGCGCAGTTATTGTTCCCTATTTAAAGCAGCAAGGGTTACATCATATTAATAAGTTGATTTTAAGCCATCAAGATGAAGATCACACCGGTGGTGCGCAAAGTGTTTTAACTTATTTTAATGTTGAGCAGATTATGGCAAGTTTTCCTTTTCAATATCAGGATAAATCCATAACATTTTGCCAATCAGGTCAAAACTGGGAATGGGACGGTGTGGAATTTACTATTTTACATCCCCAAACTGATATGAGTAATAGAAATAATAATTCCTGCGTATTACGGGTAAGCACCTCATCTAATAGTGTATTAATTACTGGAGATATTGAATTATTAGCTGAATTGGCATTAGTACGGCAGTGGAGTTCAGCATTACAATCACAAGTTTTAGTTGTGCCGCATCATGGTAGTACGACGTCATCTTCGGAGTTGTTTGTTAATACGGTAAAACCAGCGTATGCGTTATATCCTGTGGGATATTTAAATCGATTTAATTTTCCCAAGGAAGTAGTGATGGGGCGGTATACGAAGGTGAATGCTGAGCAATTAGCGACGGATCAGACAGGGATGATACAGTTTATTTTTCCGGAGGTAGGGGAGCTGAAGGCGCCTAGTATTTATCGTGAGGAGGAAAAACGATTTTGGCATTGATCGCATGCCACCTCTCCCCTTGTGGGAGAGGTTGACAGCACGTTAGCGCAGGCGGGTGAGGGGAGCGATTTTTCTACGTAGCAATGATCATGAGCAAAATATAATTTCTTTCTTCGTAGCTTTCCCCTCACCCTCGCAAGCTGCGCTTGCATTTCCCTCTCCCGCAAGGGGAGAGGGGTGAGGAGGAATTTAAATTCTGATTCCGCCATCACACTCAATTACACGTCCTGTGAAATAATCATTTTCAAAAATATACAACACACTATGCGCAATTTCTTCAGGCGTACCCATACGATGTAATGGAATCTGTGCCAACATTTTTTCCAAAGCATCAGGTCGCATACCCGATGTCATATCCGTAGCAATAAACCCAGGCGCAATAGCACCAACACGAATATTATAACGAGCCAGTTCTTTCGCCCAACCAACTGTCATGGCAGCAACACCTGCTTTTGCAGCGGTGTAATTACTTTGTCCCATATTTCCTGCGCGAGAAACGCTAGAAATATTGACGATAACACCAGGTGATTGTTGTAGTGCCATTCGACTTGCTGCTTCACGTGTACAGAGAAATACACCAGTTAAATTCACATCAATCACTGCTTGCCAGTCTTGCAGACTCAATTTACCTTGTAATACACCATCTTTTACTTTAACAAGAAGGCCATCACGTAAAATACCCGCATTATTTACAAGCCCTGCAATCTCTTTAAAATCGTTACCAACGGCATCAAATAAACCCATCACAGAATCTTCTTTAGCCACGTTTGCTAAATAGGCTTTACCATCACCGCCAGCTTCTTTACAAAGAGCAATAGTTTCTTGAAGTTTTTCTTCATTCAAATCGACAGCGGCAATAATAGCACCCTTGCTTGCTAATTTAACCGAAATGGCACGCCCAAGACCTTGCCCTGCACCAGTTACTAAAATAACTTGTTGCTTAATATCCATTGAAGCCCCTTTGTTTTTATCAGAGAAAAAGAAAAGTATAATAAATTTACTAGGGTTAGGCCAGTCGCCATCATACATTACATGTAGAGATGACGGTATAAGAGGTATGTGATATCCTCACCTTAACCTATTATTTTTTTTGAGAGGATTGTGTATGAGTTCTACAATAGATGATTTAACCATTGATTACACCGAAGATGGCGTTCAAACCGTTAAAGAGCTTGATAAAGCGGTTTTGACCAAAGGTGCGTGGACGACCATTATGTATCGCTATCAGGATTATGATAAGCGTACCGGAGAGTACGGTGTTGATAAATACAGTATCAGACGTTATCAAAAGTTGAATGGCGAATATAAACTAAAATCAAAGTTTACTATTTCTAATAAAGAGCAAGCGCAAAAAGTGATAGAAATATTGCAAGGTTGGTTTTAATACCGGGCGTTCGTGAATATTTCCGCCGCGTTTACGAAGTGCCATCGTTAAATAATCTGCACAGGTGATAACGATGGCAATGTACCATTTTAAACGGCCTTTTAATTGCTGCAATAAAGGCCGACCTTGATCCAATAATTGCTGGATGTCATCAAGTTCGCTATTCATAATAGCTTGCAATGCTACCGCGTGTTTTTTATCGAGAATTTCTTCTGTTGGTATATGATATTTAGCAAGTAAATCTAACGGAATATAGACGCGATGTCGTAGTGTAAAATCACTAACAATATCTTGTAAGAAATTAATTAATTGTAATGCAGTGCAAATATTATTTGAATAATTAATCGTTTCTGGTGTTGCGCTATGAAATAATTGCAATACAATTTTTCCTACAGGGTTTGCTGAGCGTTTGCAATAATCGAGTTGTTCTTGTTTATTAGCATAGGTTTTTTTAGTGATATCCTGCTCAAATGCATCGAGCAAATCAAAAAATGATTGGGGATCAAGTTGTTGTTTTTTTAACGTGTCAGCAAGAGCAATAAATACGAATTGATTTTCAGGTGGGTCACCATTGATTGCATTTTGTAATTGGTGTTTTACATCATTTAATAAGGTTAAACGCTCATCCGCCGTTAAATTTCCCTCGTCAACAATATCATCACTCATGCGAGCAAAGGCATAAATAGCAGCGATTGAACGTCTAATTTGCCGTGGGAAGCACCATAATGCTAAGGGGAAGTTTTCATAGTGTGCTTTTGCAATGTGTGAACAGGCCTCGTACGAGGAGTTGATAAGATCTTCAGTTATCACCCAATAAACTCCTTGAGATCTTCAGGATGGGTTAATAAAATATCAGCGCCCCATTGATCAGGATTTTCATATCCAGGAATAAATCCGTATAGAGCTGCTGCTGTTTTCATATTAGCTGCTTTTCCTGCAAGAATATCATTATTAGTATCACCAATGTACATACAATGTAATGGAGCACAATTTAGTGCTTTGCAAGCATATAACAAGGGTTCAGGATGGGGTTTATGATTGGCCACACTATCACCACTGACAACACAACTGGCACGTGAAATTAATTTTACTTGTGTTAATAGGGGAATGGTTAATGCCTGTATTTTATTAGTAACAATTCCCCAGCGGAATCCTTTTAATTCAATGTAACTTAATAAATTGAGAATGCCCGGAAATGGGATGGTAAAACGGCTAATATTATTGCGATACTCTGTGAGAAAAGCTTGACGGTATTTAGCATAATCATAATCTTCTGGCGTAAGAGCCAATCCTGCAAATAACATCGCATCTGTTCCTTTTGCAACAGAATGCTCAAACTCTTTTCTTTCTAAAGAGGGGAGTTTTTTATCTAACCGTAGTGAATTAATAACAGCAAGAAAATCAGGCGTTGTATCAAGTAAGGTACCATCGAGATCAAATAAGATGGTAGTAATGTTATTCATGTAATGGCCTCTTGAGGAGCTTTTTGTAGGATCTTTACATAGCCTTGATTTCGCTGCGCTTCATCAAGGCTACAAGCTACCACATAATTCCCGTTATTATCTCTTACAACGCTAAATTAGGCAATTTAAATTGCGATCCGCTGCGTTGGTAAGAGTCTTTTAAAGAGGTCCAGTTTATAGTAACTCCAGCGTCATGCAGTTTACTGATGGTGGTTAATAAAGTTTGCCAATTTTCTTGTGCACGGTGCAAAGTTGGTACCCATAAGCAAGAACCGCTGGTGGATACGGATTGCATGCCACTGGCCAATAAGGCGGCATGAGCCCCGATCTCGATAAATACCGTACAACCTTCGCGACTAGCGGCTTGAATGCCTGCACAAAAATTAACGGCTTGGCGAATATGATTAGTCCAATATTCTGCGTCAATATGGTTTGTTTTCTCGCCTGTAACGTTAGAAATCAATGTGATGGTAGGTTGATGATATTCAACCTTAGCAGCGGCTGTTTTGAATTCAGCTAATATAGGATTCATCAACGAGGAGTGAAAAGCATGAGAAACAGTTAGCGGTTGCGCCATCATATTATTTGCTTTGAAAAGATCTGTTAACCCTTTTATTACATTATTATCGCCGGAAAATACAATTTGTTTTGGACTATTAATTGCAGCAATATCCACAGCTGCATTATGTTGTTGCTTAAAGGTTTCAGCTAATTTTTTAACATCATCTACTGGAGCGAGAACAGCTAACATGCCGCCTTCACCAGCTGGTAATGAATCCATTAATTTAGCGCGGGTTGCAATTAACATTAAACCATCTTCAAGTGACATCACACCAGCAACTGTTGCTGCCACATATTCCCCAACACTATGACCTAACACGCAGTTAGGGTGAATTCCCCAATGATTTAATGTTTGAAATAGTGAGTATTCAATTGCAAACAATGCAGGTTGAGTATAACGGGTATTATTTAATTTTTGAGCATTTGTTGGATTGAATAGCAACTCCGTCAAAGGAATATCGAGGTGATTTTGTAATATTTTCTCACATCGATTTAGCGTTTCTTTAAATTCTACTTCGGTATCATACAGTTGCTTTGCCATATTGGTATATTGACTGCCTTGACCTGTAAATATAAATGCGATTTTTGGTGTTGTCATGATGTTTCTCGCCATAAAATGATGGTATTTAGGATAAGTATAGAATATTCTTGTTCAATTCGTAAATGAATTATTTGGCAATTTAGATGAAGTTGGATTGACTACATTTTAGCACTCACTACATCGTCATCGTCCCGAAAGCGGGGATCCATACAATGTTGACTATCCGATGGATCCTCGCTTTCGCGAGGATGACGATGTAGTAAGTTTTATGTTTACCTACAGCCCTCATTGATAAAACTAGTTTGCTATAAGAAATATTTACCGATAAAGAATATAATAGGAAGGAAATGGTGGCTGTTTTGATATTTCCCACCTCTCCCACAGAGGGGAGAGGTGGGAAAGGTCGACCGCGCTTTGGCGCGGGTGGGCAAAATCTTTCTACGTAGAGAGATCTTCCCCTCACCCTCGCAAGCTGTGCTTGCATTTCCTTCTCCCGCAAGGGGAGAGGGGTTAAAGAGGGAACAGCCATCCTAAAAACAGATTTCCTTAGAATGCCTCGCGAAATTTATCTAACTGCTTTATAATACGAACTCATCTTACTCTTTAGGATCAGATATGTGCGGAATCGTTGGGCTTTTGTCTGAACACAGTAATGTTAATCAAGAATTATATGATGCTTTAACTGTCTTACAACATCGTGGTCAAGACGCCGCTGGAATTGTAACCTGTGAAAATCGCCGGCTTTTTTTACGCAAAGCCAATGGATTAGTGCGCGATGTCTTTTCAGCACGGCATATGCTGCGATTACAGGGGAATATAGGAATAGGGCATGTTCGTTATCCCACCGCAGGCAGCCGTAGTGAAGCAGAGGCACAGCCTTTTTATGTGAACTCACCTTATGGTATTACTTTGGCACACAATGGTAATCTCACCAATGCAGCAGAACTTAAACAATTATTATTTCGCGAAGATTTACGCCATATTAATACCAGCTCTGACTCAGAAATTTTATTGAATGTATTTGCTCATGAGCTGCATCGCTTAGGCAAATTAACGATTAATGAAAGTGATATTTTCCAAGCAATTACTGCTTTACATAAACGCTGTTCAGGTGGTTATGCAGCTGTTGCATTGATTATTGGTTATGGTTTAGTGGGTTTTCGTGATCCTCATGGAATACGTCCATTAGTTTATGGAAAGCGGGTATCTGAAAAAGGTACCGATTATATGTTGGCATCAGAAAGTGTTGCCTTAAGCGCGCTTGGTTTTGAATTACTTGGCGATGTGGCACCTGGGGAAGCGGTATTTATCAGCGTTGATGGTAAAATTCACAAGCAAGTTTGTACGCGAGATGCCCAATTAACACCCTGTATTTTTGAATACGTTTATTTAGCACGACCTGACTCAATTATTGATGGTGTTGCTGTTCATCAAGCCCGGTTGCGTATGGGGCAAAAATTGGCTGATAAAATCTTACGTATTATGCCAGATCACGATATTGATGTGGTTATTCCCGTGCCAGATACCAGTCGTACAGCAGCTTTGCCCATAGCAGAGCAATTAGGGATTCGATTTACTGAAGGATTTATTAAGAATCGTTATATAGGCCGCACTTTCATTATGCCAGGTCAAAAACAACGACAAAAATCAGTACGTCAAAAATTAAATGCTATCGCTATGGAGTTTGCGGGAAAAAATGTATTGATTGTCGATGATTCCATTGTGCGCGGTACAACCAGTAAAGAAATTATTCAAATGGCTAGAGATGCTGGTGCGAAAAAAGTGTATTTTGCCTCCGCTGCTCCTCCTGTTTATTATCCTAATGTGTATGGCATTGATATGCCTGCTGCTAGTGAGTTGATAGCACATGGCCGTGACGAAGCAGCTATTTGTAAGGAACTCGGCGCCGATAAAATTATTTATCAAGATTTAGCTGATTTAGAAGATGCTATTCGTGAGCTTAATCCTGCAATTAAACATTTTGAAGCATCAGTGTTTGATGGGAAGTATATTACGGGTGATGTCGATGAGGCATATTTAGAGCACTTAGCTTCACAACGTAACGATGCAGTACGTCAGAGCGATCAGCGTACTTCACAACAAAATACTGTGGATTTATTTAATACACATTGAGGGATGCCATGTCAGATAAACTCCGTGTAGTATTAGCGCAAATTAATCCTACAGTGGGTGATATTCCTGCCAATGTTAATTTACTGATCAAAAGCTTGCAACAAGCACGCGATGAGTTGCAAGCGGATATGATTATCTTCCCCGAGCTAGCTTTAACCGGTTATCCACCCGAGGATTGGTTATTGCGCAATGATTTTGCGCAAACAGTAGAAACAGCGTTAAAACAATTAATCGCTGCAACTACAGGCATTGCCGTTGTTGTTGGTTATCCAGAATATAATGGTGCGCAGTGCTATAATGCATTAGCATTTATCGAAGAAAAAAAATTAATTCAAAGCTATCATAAACAAATGCTTCCTAATTATGAGGTATTTGATGAAAAACGCTATTTTACCGCAGGTAATGAAACAGCTATCATCAAGTGGCGTGACCATACACTGGCTTTTTTAATTTGCGAAGATATCTGGCATACCTCACCCTTACAGCCACTCGTTGATAAAACAGTCGATGCCTTGATAATTATCAATGCTTCCCCGTTTGATAAGCATAAAGCAGAGCAACGGGAAGACTTATTAATCCATGCGGCGAAGAAACTTAAAGCCCCCATTTTTTATGTTAATACTATTGGTGGTCAAGATGAGTTGGTATTTGATGGTGGATCGCTCGTTATTAATGCCAATGGTGAGATTGCAGCTCGCGCAAATTACTTTCAAACGCAACAGCTTATGGTAACGTGTGACAGAAAAGGGCATCAACTAGTGCCGCAATCTGTACCACTTTCAGCTGCTTTATCAGAGCAAGAACGTATCTATCAAGCGCTCGTATTGGCACTGCGCGATTACTTAGCTAAAAATCGTTGTCATAGTGTTCTTGTGGGTTTGTCAGGCGGCATTGATTCGGCATTAACATTAGCCATTGCTGTGGATGCGTTAGGTAGTGCAAATGTTACAGCCGTTTATATGCCTTCGCGTTATTCTGCGCCCATCAGTGGTGAGGATTCAAAAGCGCAAGCAGATTATTTAGGGGTGAATTATCACGTTATTTCTATTGATGATTTATATGAAAATTATTTAAATACATTGCAACCTCTTTTTACTGGATTGCCCGCTGATGTGACTGAACAAAATATTCAAGCTCGCATTCGTGCTAATTTATTAATGGCGCTCTCTAATAAAACAGGAAAATTTTTAATTACTACCGGTAATAAAAGCGAAATCGCAATGGGCTATGCCACATTATATGGGGATATGTGTGGTGCATTTGCCGTATTAAAAGATGTCTATAAAATGATGGTATATCAACTAGCCCGTTATCGTAATGGTTTATCGCCATCGCCTATTATTCCCGAGCGCGTTATTGAGCGCGCGCCATCTGCCGAATTAGCACCAGGGCAAATTGATGAAGATTCTTTACCGCCTTATCGCATTTTAGATGGCATTCTTGAGAAATTAATTGAACAAAAGCAAAGTGCCGCGCAAATTATTGCAGCAGGGTATGAGGCGGAAACAGTAAACAAAGTGATATATTTGCTGCGTTGCAATGAATATAAACGTCGACAAGGTGCAGTTGGCCCTAAAGTAACAAGCTGCGCATTTGGTAAGGATTGGCGCTTTCCTATACGGGCTATTACGCTAAAAAGCTAAAGATCATTCTCATGATGTCGATAAAATAGATATCATGAACACAATTATGAAACCCGAGTTAGTTATTAATGCTTTGTTAATATCTGACGACAATACAGAAAACTATTACGAGTTTGTGTTAGATGAAAACTTAAACGTCGTAGAGTGTGGTTATGTCGACTCTTTATCAGAAGAGACTATTACCTCTATCCCTAAATTCGCATCAGCTTTGCATGGCTTTTTATTTGAGCTAAACCATGTACGCATTAATCCACGTTTAGATAATTCAAAAATTTTAGCTAAATTTATTGCTGCATTAGAAGAATCTGGTGTTAGCATTTACAATCCACCCACCGAAGGAATGATGGCAATTTGTTTTCGTCCCATAGGTGAGCTTAGTGAGATTGTTCGCTTTTACATTAATGCAACTAATCAACTGATTTTATTATGTCCAGCCGTGAAATTACGTGTGGTTAAATAAAGCTAACTCTTCTTTCCTAAATTAGGGCTCATCGTCACATTTTGTTGCAAAGTAGGGTAATCACCGCCTTTTTTAGCAGCTGGTGGTGTATTACTAATTTGTGGATTTACAGCAGGGACATCGCCAGAAGTAAATAAAGCCTTAGTATCCCCAACCACTACACCCCGTGCTTTACGCGCATTGACATAACTGGTTGTGATTCGCTGCGAGCTCTCTGCACCATCACCGAAATATTTACTAAATACTAAATCGCCACCACTTAATTTACTTAAGCCTAATGCATTAAATTGCTTAAACACAACAATCCAATCTTTAAAACGAGGATAAGCAGCACAAAAATCTTGGAATATTTGGGGGTATAATAAAAAAGCACCATCTGAGCCGATATGAATTAATGAATTGGCTTGATTTACACTGAGTGAACCATTTGCTAAGCCATCGCGTAACCAATTTAAAAACTCTTTTCCTGCTGCTAAATCTTGATGTGCTGTTAATCCTTCACCTTGTGTTTGCTTGTGGTCGCTGCGATATTGTTGTAGAAGTTGATTTACTTCTTCCAAATCCAATTGTAATAAAACCGCTTGTTCATGGCTGGTAATCTCTAATTGTTTTATTAATGCATTAAATGGTAATTTACCTTCTAATAGTTGATTAATAAGCGATAATATAAGTCCAACTGTGCCAGAAGTACCACTCTCATCATTTAATGCAGCAAGCCACATATCTAATGCTACGGGGTTACTCATGATCCATTTTAAACCGGCTTCCGGCATTATTTGTCTTGCAATTAATGGAGCAAAAAGTTCATGGCGTCGGTGCGTTTTAGGGTTAATATCAGTAACTTTATAGTGTGTGGTTTGTTCTAAAAGTGAGCCTAATAAGGGATCCCATTTACCATTGATATCGCCATTAGCATTGCATAAGGCAATATTATATTGTGTAGCTAATTTGCCACAATTCCATAATAGAGCACTGCTACTGACGACATAAGTCCAAAGAGGGTATTCTTTTTGTATCTGCTCACTACTAGCACCACTTGGCAAGGTAATATACTGACGCAACACCAATGCATAATACATACGTGCTAATGCATTATCTAACAATAAGCTAAAATGCTGAGTATTTAACGTGGCCGCATCGGGTAAACTTTGTAGGTAAGTAGTAGTGGTATGAATTAATTTTTCATAAAGTGTTGTAAAGTGGTCTTCAGGTGCATCACTGTATTTTTTGATGTAATACAAATAACTCTTGCGGTGAATAGGTTCAGCAAGTAGCTTTTCGCTGGGTAAGCATGCTTCAATAAGATGCTTATTAAAGGTTTGACTGCCACCTTGCGTCGCTTTATCGGTGTGAAATAATCGAGAATAAATGCCGACCATATTGTTACCTATATTCTATAATGACCATCCCTGATTGGTCCATTTTAGATCAGCGTGCGAGGTGTGTCAAAAGGTCTTAATTATTCTTTATTCTTTGTTTAACTCACTCATTTTATCTGGATAGTTTAAAGCCAAAATTCGCTTTGTGTCATCAGCTAATTTTTGTAAACCTAATTTTTCATACGCCTTAATAACCATTATTAATGCTTGTGGCATTTCGGTGGATTCATCATAGTGCTTCACAACATCGCTAGCACGATTAGCTGCCGCCAAATAAGCACTTCGGCGGTAGTAATAATCAGCCATGAAATATTCTGATTGCGCAAATTGATTGCGAAGATAGACCATGCGCTGCCTTGCATCTGGAGCATACGGACTGTTTGGGTAGCGACGCACCAAGTCACTAAAATAATGATAGGACTCTTTATAAGCCGTCACATCCCGTTTACTTGGATCAAGGGGCAATATACTGGTAAGCAATCCGTTACTCTCATTAAATTTTATCAGGCCTTTCATGTAGTAAGCATAATCTAATTGCTCACTTCGCGGATATAATCGAATATATCTATCTGCAGCAGCCAATGCAGCGGGGCTGTCATCTGCTTTATAGTAACTATAAATAACTTCCAATTGCCCTTGCTTAGTATATTCACCATACGGGAAATGGGCTTCTAATGCTTGGAAAGTTTCACTTGAATCTTTAAAGGAGCCATCTGCCAACTCTTCATGACCTTGGTCATAAATTTCTTGCGCAGTAAAATTTTCGAAGGGATCGATCTCAGAAGTGCTGCTGCAGGCGGATAACAATAGGGCCAATAAGAGGATAAGTGTTAATTTTTTCATTCGTCGTGTTAAACCAATTGTTGTTATACTCAAGATGGAGCAAGAATATCATAAATTTGGCCTAGAACGTAGTCTTTGGGTCATGACAAGCCTTGAAATAACACTAAAAAACACCATTATTATCTTATCAATACATCAATACGAATTTAAAGAGGTTCTTCCCAATGCGAATGGATAAGTTAACCAATCAATTTCAAGAAGCGCTTAGTGACGCCCAATCATTAGCTGTGGGCCACGATAACAGCTTTATTGAGCCAGTTCATCTTTTAAAAGCTTTGTTAGATCAAAAAAACGGTACCACCTATCACATTTTGAATACAGCTGGCGTCAATGTGCCGAGCTTAACCTCCGCCTTAGGCGATGCGATTGATCATATGCCGCAAATCCAAGGGCATAGAGGTGAGGTACATATTTCTAACGATTTAGCACGTTTGTTAAATTTGACAGATAAATATGCGCAACAACAAGGTGATCAATATATCGCCACCGAATTATTTGTTTTGGCTGCTTGCGATGATAATAGTCAAATCGGTCAATTGTTAAAAAAATATGGTGCAGTAAAAAACAAAATACAACAAGCCATTGAAAAATTACGAAGCGGGGCAAAAGTGGACAGTCAATCAGCAGAAGAACAACGACAAGCATTGGAAAAATATACTGTCGACTATACAGAAAAAGCAGCAAACAATAAGCTTGATCCAGTTATTGGTCGCGATGACATTATTCGGCGTGTCATCCAAGTATTATTACGTCGCACTAAAAATAATCCTGTTTTAATTGGTGAGCCTGGTGTTGGTAAAACAGCGATTGTAGAAGGATTAGCACAACGTATCGTTAATGGTGAAGTTCCAGAAGGATTGAAAGGCAAGCGTGTATTATCTTTAGATATGGGTTCATTAATTGCTGGCGCTAAATTTCGTGGTGAATTTGAAGAGCGATTAAAAGGTGTGTTAAATGATTTAGCTAAACAGGAAGGCCAAGTCATTTTATTTATCGATGAACTTCATACGATGGTAGGAGCAGGTAAAGCGGAAGGTTCTATGGATGCAGGAAATATGTTAAAGCCCGCATTGGCACGTGGTGAGCTACATTGTATTGGTGCAACAACGCTAAATGAATATCGACAATATATTGAAAAAGATGCCGCTTTAGAACGTCGCTTTCAACGGGTATTGGTTGACGAGCCTTCCGTAGAAGATACGATTGCTATCCTACGTGGTTTAAAAGAACGTTATGCCTTGCATCATGGTGTTGATATTACTGATCCAGCTATTGTTGCTGCAGCCACTTTATCGCATCGTTATATTACTGATAGAAATTTACCCGATAAAGCGATTGATTTAATCGATGAAGCAGCCAGTATTATTCGCATGGAAATTGATTCAAAACCAGAGGAAATGGATAAACTCGATCGTCGTTTAATTCAATTAAAAATTGAACGCGAAGCTTTAAAGAAAGAGTCCGATGAGGCATCTCGCAAGCGATTAGACACATTAGAAAAAGAAATTGCACGATTGGAAAAAGAATATTCTGAGCTAGAAGAAATTTGGAAGAGTGAAAAAGCTGCATTACAAGGCACGCAACATATTAAAGAAGCCCTGGAAAAGGCCAGATATGAATTGGAATTGGCTAGACGCAATAATGATTTAGCCAAAATGTCAGAGTTGCAATATGGCAGAATTCCAGAGTTACAAAAGCAATTGGATAGGGTAGAGCATCAAGAGTTACAGGAAACGCGTTTATTACGTAATCGAGTTACTGAGGAAGAAATTGCTGAGGTGGTTGCGCGTTGGACTGGAATTCCTGTTTCTCGCATGTTAGAGGGCGAGCGAGAAAAATTGTTACGCATGGAAGAGTCATTACATTCACGCGTTATTGGTCAAAATGAAGCTGTTAACGCTGTGTCAAATGCTATTCGTCGTTCACGTGCTGGCTTATCTGATCCTAATAAACCTATTGGTTCATTTTTATTTTTGGGTCCAACCGGTGTTGGTAAAACAGAGTTATGTAAAGCTTTAGCTGAGTTTTTATTTGATACGCAAGAGGCTATGGTGCGTATTGATATGTCAGAATATATGGAAAAACACTCTGTTTCACGTTTAATTGGTGCGCCTCCAGGTTATGTTGGTTATGAAGAAGGCGGACATTTAACAGAAGTCGTGCGCAGAAGACCTTATTGTGTGATTTTATTAGATGAAATTGAAAAAGCGCATGTCGATGTATTTAATATTTTATTGCAAGTATTAGACGATGGGCGTTTAACCGACGGTCAAGGTCGTACGGTTGATTTTCGTAATGCGGTTATTGTGATGACCTCCAATTTAGGATCCGATTTTATTCAAGAAAAAGGGCACCAATATGAGTATGAGTTAATGAAGGCTGGTGTAATGGATATTGTGAGTCGTCATTTCCGTCCTGAATTTATTAATCGTATTGATGATGTGGTTGTATTCCATTCATTGAATAAAGAGCAGTTACAAGAAATTACTGACATTCAAATAAAACGTCTGAAAGAACGTTTACATTCCCGTGATATTGCTATCGAATTAACACCGGCTGCAATTTCGCTGCTAACGGAACAGGGTTATGATCCTGTTTATGGTGCAAGGCCTTTAAAACGGACCATTACTCAACTGGTAGAGAACCCTTTAGCTCAGGCAATTTTATCGGGGCAATTTGCTAGCGGAGATGTCATTTTGGTGGATATAGAGGAAGGTAAGTTACGTTTTGAAAAAAAGGTATAAGTTCCGCTACGATTAGTATTTTTAAAAGAAATAAAAGTTCATATTTTGTGACTCTTGATCTATAGAACCTATAGCAATCAGATTAGGGGTGTGCGATGCTAGATCGTTGTTGTGAAGGTCCAGCTTGTGGAGAAGTGGTAAAGAATCTTTCTAGGCACTGGCGGAGATTACTGCGATCGATGGGCTTTATTAAATATTCATTCATACCTACTCGCAGGCCTGTTTTTATGTCCTCTGCCTGTGCATTTCCTGATAATCCAATAATGATAACAGGTATTTTTCCTTGCTCCTGTTCTTCCTTGCGAATTAGTTGCGTTGCCTCAATACCTCCCATAATTGGCATCTCAACATCCATAAATATCATGTCAAAATGCTGTTCGAGGTCATTATACATGTTTAATGCAATTTGACCATTTTCTGCAGCCATACAATTATATCCTTCCTGTTCTAATGTTCTTTTTAATACGGTCCTATTAATTGTATTATCTTCTACCACAAGAATAGATTTCGCTTCTGTTGGTGATTTTACCGGCACTGCTTTGTAAATAGTAGCTGTGCTTGTTGCTACCTCTTCTGGTTTTGCACGAGTGCATTCAAGGGTAATGCTAAACTCTGAACCTTCTCCTTCTTTGCTTTTTACACTGATATTTCCTTGCATAAGCTCAATAGTCATTTTAGCAATATAGAGCCCTAAACCTGTACCGCCGTATTTAGCATGGGTGCTGCTACTTGCTTGTGCAAAAGGAAAAAATAATTTTTTTTGTATTGATTCAGACATGCCAATCCCAGTGTCTTTTACTATAATAGTTAAAGCGATGTGATTGTGATTAAGATTTTTATAGGAGACAATTAGTGTAATGCCGCCATGCTCAGTAAATTTTATAGCGTTAGCAACTAAATTAATTATAACTTCTCGTAATCGTAAAGGATCCGCTATTATTAGTATATTTTCATCGGGAGCGTCGATATTCAGAAGCAAGCCTTTGCCTTCACACCTGCGTTTATACAGCAAAATTATATCAACTAATAACCCTTTGACATCTACCGGTTGTTTTTCTAGTTTGATGGCATGTTCTAGTAAGCTGGCAGCTCGTAATGCATCATCTGTTACAGCTTGTTGATGCTTGGCGCCAAGTAAAATAGCTTGTGCATCTCCAGTAATTTGTTCTAGACTGTCTTTTATATTGGGTTGCTCGATGAGTCGAAATGCAGGTTGTGTTTCTCTTGCTACCAGCTTATGCAGAGTGAAAAGTATACTTTCGGCGCTACTCATAATTCCTTGTAGAGGATTGCGTAGCTCGTGATACATATGCCTTGCATACGTTTTCTCTCGATCTTCAAAGATCTTTGCTTGTTCTCTTAGCTCTCGTTGCTTTTTATCTTCTTGCTCAATAGCAGCAAGGCGTTCAATTTCCTTACGTTCACTGATATCGGTGATAGTCATAACGTAAGATATTATTTCTCCTTTGTCATTGCATTGAGGCTCAGCTTCACTGATTACCCATATAACAGGCTGATTTTGTCCTTGAAAACGAAATTCCGCTTTGAAATGCCTTTCATGCGTAACAGCATGTTGCCAGTCCTGATTTATTAGATCGTGATCTTCGGCAAAAATATAATTTTTCCAATTTACTAACATGTTAGGTTGAAAATCTATGCCCATCATTCCGCTTGCCTTATCATTCATGTATAGAATTTCATTGGTTCTTATATTAACTCTTAGTAATCCAACCGGAGAAGCTGATGCTAAAACTCGATAGTTTTCCTCGCTTTGTTTTAATTTTTGAAGATAATTAGCATTTTTAAGTGAGATGGCAAGTTGGCTTGATAGAACAACTAGGATATCGAAATGATTTTGAGTAAATGCAAACTTTACTGAATCATTTTGGAGATATAATATGGCATATAATGCCTTTCGCTGCAGAACAGGGATACATAAAATAGATTGGACGGCATTATCTCTAATATAGGGATCATTACTGTATTCCGATTGATAACTAGCGTCACCAACTATTACTGGTTTTAGTGTTCTTCTGACATAGGAAATAATAGATTTACAGCCACCATTCCAATCAGTCAAGGATTTCTTATTTATTTCAATTGTACCATTAGCTAAGCGTTCAACGTGAACATAAAGCTCACCTTCAATTAGTAGTATTGCACCTTTTTCCGCACCGGCATTTTCGATAATAATTTGCATACCATCTACCAATAATGATTCGGGATCCATGTTACTAGAAAGAATATGTGAGCATTTAATTATGCTTTCCACATCAAAAGAAGCAATACGAGTAGCACTTATTTCTTCGGGATAGCTTCGTTGATACAGTGTAGTGACATCAGTAGGCAAGGGCTCATACAATAATGTTGCGTATTTTTTGCTAACCATATTAACTTTTCCATCAGCACCCAAGGCTTTATATCCCTTATATACTTTAGAAATAAGTTCTTTAGCCCGCGCATTTCGAGCGGTTGCAAGTAAAAACTGTGCGAACAACTCACTACAGAGTATTTCACCAAACATAAATCCATTTTCTCTTGCTTCTGTTATAGCTTGCTCATAAAAACTTTCCGCCTCCCAATATTGCCTTTTGATCGAACATAGTTCTGCCTCAATCAGCAATTCACGAAAGATAAAATTTTGTGGGCAACTTGCGGCCCATTGTTGCATTTGTTTTTGATAACTTCCAATTATCTGTAAAATATTTTCTTGTTCATCTGAGCTTACTTGGGGATACTGTTTGAGTAAGATCAATGAATGCCACCAACCATATAAGGAGGCGAAAAAAAACCCAAGAGCATTGGGCAAATACTTTTGTGCCATGCCGATGGCCTCTAATGCGCCCCTGATATTGTCATACATGTATTCTAATTGAGCTGTTGCTATATAATAGCAACATAGCGCAACGTAACTGCGATGCATCAAGCAATCCTCAATAAATTGTTGATTGTTTTCAGTTGGTCTGGTGATTAATCCCTCCATTGCAAAATGGATAGCTTGAATTGCATTAATTGTTATTTGATTTTTTGTCTTTTTTGCATAGGCAATATATTTTTCCACTTCAACCAACGATTGTTTTAATGATACGCCAGAGTAAAAAAGAATTATCGCTTTGCCAAATAACAAATAACCTGAAAACTGTAATTCTCCTGCTTTTACGCCTTCTTGGTAACCTTCATCAAGAATCTGTTCGCTCTCTTTTAACGGTTTAACCCAGTGGTTAACAAGAAGCCCGAGAACAGTACATGCTCTTGCTTTTTGAATAGGATCATGAAATTTATCACTTAAACGTATCGATAATTGAGCAAATTCCAAACCCGTTTTAAAATCATTAAGTAAGTTGCACGCTACCATTCCATAGCAAGAATAGCCCACGCATGACTCTGTGCTGTTTCGACCATACTTTAGCGATAATGAAGCCATCATAATACCGACTAATGCGTATAGAATTGGGTTATAAATATAGCATGTTGCCAAAACATTATAGAGAACTTTCATTATTGCGCGTTGTTCTCGATCAGTCATTTCTTCTAGCCTAAATATACTCTCGATGCTAACTTCATTAAGTAAGCTTTTAAAATCAACTATTTCTGCTTGTAATGCTAAGTCAATATTTTCTTTCGCAAGATCAACTTGAAACAGTCGCAAGGTGTTTCTGGCAATTTCTATTGCTTCTTCATAGTTTGCTTGCATGGTTTTTTGGATGATCAATAAATTATTGACACTTGCAACATCACAGGGATCTTGAACATATCTAAGCATTTTTTGAATGGTTGCTGTTGATTTATCAACCTCACCATTGAGATATTCAGTTTCAGCCTGTTCAAAGTACAGTTGAAAGGTTAATGTGTAGTGCTGATACCAGGCATCTTTTCCACGCAAATAATCCAATCCGGTTTCTAAATAATTAATGGCTGTCGCATAGGCTATAGAAGATTTAGCTGCTTTAGCAGCATTTAAATTTAATTTTGCTAATAATAACTCCTCATCCTCTTCAAAAATCAAGCTAGCACCTTTATTGCAGTGATCTACAATGGTATATAAGATTTCATCTGACAACGGCTCACTGCTTTTTTGCCATAGAGTACGTCCTATGGATAAGTGGGTTTCTTGCTGCTCCTCTAATGACATGATTTTATATGCGGCTTCTTGAATACGATCATGGGCAAAAGCATATTTTTCCCCGTGGTGAATAATAAAACCACTATTGCATAATTCAACTAAATCATCATATAGGGTATCCATATCTTTCAATAGAATGATATTGAGTTGATTTGTAGTAAATGTATTGCCTAAACAACTGGCAATTTTTAAGAGATGTAGTAAGTGTGGTGGAAGGCTTTCCATTTTTCGCAACATAATAGTGACGACATTAGCCATGGCAGGTTCATTCCTAATTTTATTTATATCCCATTCCCACCGGCCTGCGACAAATTGAATACAGTTTTCATCGTGAAGGATAGAAAAAAATGTTTTAATAAAAAATGGATTACCTTCCGTTTTCTTTATGATCTCACTAGTTAATTCTAGGGTTTCCTCGGGTTTTCTACGCAAAGTATCAGCAACCCAATTATTAATATCTGCTTGCTGTAAATCTGTAAGTGTGATTGTGTTTATAGCTACTACTTGAGCAAGTTGGTTTAATAGATGTTGAGTTGGATGATCCACGCCCACTTCATTATCACGATAGGCACCGATTAGCATAAAATACTTTAGTTCCTCATCTTCCAGTATCAATTTGATAAGTTGTAAACTGGATAAATCAGCCCATTGTAGATCATCTAAAAAAAGCACTAATGGCTGATCTTCATTACAGAACACTTTTATAAAATCCAGGAAGGTTTGGTTAAATCGATTTTGATTTTCAATGCTACTGACTTCAGGTAAATCAGGTTTTTTTCCTATAATATATTCTAATTCGGGTAGAGGGGTAGTAATAAGTTTGCCATTACCACCTAACGCATGTACTAATTTATTTCGCCATACGGCCAAATGTTCTTCAGACTCACCCAAAAGTTGTTTAATCAAACTCTGGAAAGCAGATATAATTGCGCTGTAGGCAATATTTTTAGCTAATTGATCAAATTTTCCATGTATATAATGCGATCTTTTTGCAGTCACTGGTTTGCTAATCTCTTGAGTTAGATAAGTTTTTCCAGCGCCAGCAGAGCCGGTTATCATTAAAACTTCACGGTTTCCGTGACAAGCTCGTTTAAATGAGCTTATTAATTCATTAGTTTCATTCTCTCTACCATATAATTTTTCTGATACGCGAAAAATAAATGGATAATCGGTTAAACCCAATTCAAAAACGGGAATTTCATTTGGGGGGTGAAATAACTCAATGCACTTTGATATATCATCATATATTCCATCAGCGCTCTGATACCTGTCTTCCGCATTTTTTGCCAAAAGCTTCATAATTATATTTGATACAACCAAGGGGATATTTTTATTTAATTCATGAGGTGGTATGATTTTCCCTGCGAGATGACAATGTAAAATTTCTAATATGTCTTTGGAGGCAAAAGGTAATTTACCTGTTAATAATTGATATAAAGTGATGCCCAGGGAATAAAAATCAGTTCTAAAGTCTATGCTGCGATTCATTCTTCCTGTTTGCTCAGGCGACATATAATGTAAAGATCCAGTTATATGTCTAGTGAAAACAGGATCTTGATGCTCTTCTTTTAAACGTGATGATAAGCCGAAATCTATAATTTTAATGTGGTTGTTTTGCGGATTAATTAAGATATTAGTTGGTTTAAGGTCCTTATGGATGATGCCTCTTTCATGAATTGCCTGTACCCCTAGACATATTTGTTGAGCGATTGTTAGGAATTCTGATAAATCCACGCCCCCCATTCGAATTAAATTATTTAAGCCTATTCCTCCTTCCTCTTCAATAAGCGCAACTCTATAGCCAATAGTTATTGCATCAATATATTCAATAACATAAGGTGATTTAACTGCGCTGCCTAGTGAAAATTCTTGGTAAAATGCGTGTCGTCTTTTTGAGGTAAGAAAATTATTTTCATTGGATATTTTGATAATAACTGAACGATTGTCGGCTAAACGCACTGCTGTGTAAATGTCGGAATATGAGCCAGAATATATTCTTTCTAGTGGTTTATAACCCTCGAGCTCCAACATAATAAGCTCCTAACTGCAGGAGGAATTTTTTTAATTTATTTGGCTAGCGTTGTTAGGAGTATAACAAGTCAATATTTTTTGCGCAATGTGAGTACTGTTAATTTTTCCACTAATAATTAGCAGGTTATTCTTTGTTTTTATTGCCTAGTGCTAATGTTGTTTTGATAAGAAAATCTTTCTACATTGTTATCCTCGTTCCCGTCTCCGTTTTCACGAGGATGGTGATGTAGCAGAATCTCATCATTCAATCAGCTAGATTGCAGCCCCTTAGACCCTTCTTAAACCCCATAATACCTGTTATCATATTCTGTTTTTGCTAACCAGGTACTTGCCTTATGTTTAGACCTTTGGCCTTTTTTGTTGGATTACGCTACACGCGAGCCAAGCGGCGTAACCACTTTATTTCCTTTATATCGCTAGTTTCCATAATGGGAATTGCTTTAGGGGTGGCTGTACTAATTACTGTCTTATCGGTAATGAACGGTTTTGATAAGGAATTGCGCGAGCGGATTTTAGGTATGGCGCCTCATGTCGTCGTGAGTGGTTATACCGGTAGCTTAGGCAATTGGCCAAGTGTTGAAGAGAAGGTTGCGGCATTTCCTGGGGTCACTAAGGTTAAACCTTTTGTAGAAGGGCAGGGGATGTTAACCAATGAGGGTTATAGTCACTTTGTGATGTTGCAAGGCTTATTGCCAGAGAAAGAAAATGCCAATCAAACATTACTCAGCGAAAAGATGATTGTGGGCAAATTGACTGATTTGCAACCAGGCCAGTTTGGTGTGGTATTGGGTAAACGCTTGGCGGCTAATTTACATGCCAAGATGGGTGATAAGATTACATTAGTTTTAGCAGACGCATCGTTAACTCCCGCTGGAATTGTACCTAGAGTAAAACGATTGACAGTAGTAGGGATTTTCGAGGTAGGTTATGAATATGATAGCTCATTAGCTTTTCTGCATTTAGCTGATGCGCAGAAGATATATCGTTTAGGTGATAACGTAACAGGAATAAATGCAACATTAGATAATCTTTATTCCGCCCCGCGTGTTAGTCACGAAATGCTGAAATTATTTCATAACCAATATTATGTATACGATTGGACCCAACGTAATGGTAATTTCTTTGCAGCTGTGAAGTTAGAAAAAACATTAATGTTCTTTATGCTGTTACTGATTGTAGCCGTTGCTGCTTTTAATATTTTATCGACCTTAGTAATGGTTGTTACCGATAAACAATCGGATATAGCTATTTTGCGTACGTTAGGAGCATCTCCTGGTACGGTAATGCGAATTTTCATGGTACAAGGCTGCCTGATAGGTATTGTTGGTACCTTCTTAGGTCTGATTGGTGGTATTGCCTTGGCGCTGAATGTAACGGATCTTGTTACCCTGATTGAAATGACTTTTAAAGTGAAACTACTATCTGCCGATGTGTATTACATTAGCTTTTTGCCATCAGCATTACATTTGCGAGATGTTATTATCATTGCCGGGATGTCTTTGTTGATGAGTTTTGTCGCAACACTTTATCCTGCGTGGCGCGCTTCTTGTACCCAACCAGCGGAGGCGTTACGTTATGAGTAATCCTGTCGTTCAATCAATAAATTTATGTAAAACATTTCAAGATGGCGTTCTTCATGTCGATGTTTTGCGTGATATTAATTTTAGTGTGGCTAAAGGGCAACGCGTTGCTATTGTTGGCAGCTCAGGCTCTGGGAAATCGACTTTTTTACATTTATTAGGCGGTTTAGATTTACCCAGCAAAGGTGAGGTAAAAATTGCAAATCAGGCAATTGCTAATTTATCAGAAAAAAAACGCGGTGTTTTACGCAACCACACCTTAGGATTTGTTTATCAATTTCATCATCTATTACCAGAATTTACTGCACTTGAAAATGTTGCCATGCCGTTATTGATTCGCCAAGAGTCTCCAGCAATGGCTAGAGAAATGGCATCTGCAATCTTGACGCGTGTAGGTCTTGGTAAACGTTTGGATCATAAACCAGGTGAGTTATCAGGCGGTGAGCGTCAAAGAGCGGCTATTGCACGGGCTTTAGTGACTCAACCACAATGTATACTGGCAGATGAGCCAACGGGCAATTTAGATGGTAAAACAAGTGCTCAAGTGTATGAAGTAATGCTAAAGTTAAATCAGGAATTTAATACGAGCTTAGTGATTGTAACTCACGATATGGCGTTAGCATCGCAAATGGACAAAGTTTATACCTTGCTAGATGGGCGATTGGAGTAAGAATAGCCCTATAACCTTAAAAAAACAGGATATGAAATGGCTCTCATAGTGCAAAAATTTGGTGGTACTTCAGTTGGGAATGTCGAGCGCATTGCTGCCGTAGCAAGGCGGATTAGTGCCAGTGTTATGAAGGGAGACCAGGTGGTTGTAGTTGTTTCGGCAATGAGTGGCGAGACTGATCGCTTAATTAATATGGCAACCGAGGTTATGCAGCAGCCTGATCCCCGTGAGTTGGATGTCTTGATATCGACTGGTGAACAAGTTACCATATCATTATTGGCTATGGCCTTAATAAGTATGGGGTATCGGGCACGTTCCTATACTGGCGCTCAAGTCCATATTTTGACAGATAATGCGCATAATAAAGCTCGTATTCTTGAGATTGACGATAGCAAAATTCGCGCTGATTTAGCTCAAGGTAGTATTGTTGTCGTTGCAGGCTTTCAAGGTACAGATGAATTTGGCAATATTACTACATTAGGGCGTGGTGGTTCTGATACCACAGCGGTAGCTTTAGCAGCCGCGTTAAAGGCAGATGAATGTCAAATATATACCGACGTAGATGGGGTTTATACTACAGATCCTCGTGTTGAGCCACAAGCTCGTTTACTACGGCGTGTTACATTTGAGGAAATGCTAGAAATGGCGAGTCTTGGTGCTAAAGTATTACAAATTCGTGCGGTAGAGTTTGCTGGTCGATATAACGTTCCTTTACGCGTTTTGAATACATTTAGTTATGACCCCGGCACGTTAATTGCTTTGGAGGATGATAGAATGGAACAACCGTTGGTTTCAGGAATTGCGTTTAGTCGTAATGAGGCAAAATTATCCCTGTTGGGTGTTCCAGATAAACCCGGTATCGCAGCGCAAATATTAGGTCCTATTTCCGATGCTAATATTGAAGTAGATATGATTATTCAAAATGCGATTTCAGATGAAAGTAGTGATTTTTCATTTACTGTTAACCGCGTTGATTTTGATAAAACATTAGCAATACTAGAGCAATGTTGTGAACGATTAGGCGCTAAACAGGTACTGAGCGATAAGCGAATAGCAAAAATTTCGCTAGTTGGCATAGGAATGCGTTCTCATGCTGGTATCGCTAGTAAAATGTTTCGTATATTTGGCAATGAAGGTATTAATATTCAACTCGTCTCTACATCTGAAATTAAAATTTCAGTTATTGTTGATGAGAAATATTTAGAACTGGGTGTACGTGCTTTACATGCAGCATTTGATTTACAAAATGTTGCGACTGAGGAAGTCCTGAAGATTTGATAATGTGGAGGCCTCTGGTCCTTTTTAAAACTGAGGCAACAAGGAGATGACAGAATGTTAATTTTAACAAGACGTGTTGGTGAAACTTTAGTAATTGGTGATGAGGTGACTGTCACTGTACTCGGTGTGAAAGGGAATCAAGTCCGTATTGGTGTGAATGCACCAAAAGAAGTATCCGTTCACCGTGAAGAAATTTACCAACGAATTCAAAAAGAAAAAGGCCAAGGCGGCCCCGCAACCTCCCCAGAAACAGACGAAGCGGAATAATTTACTGCACTATCGTGCTGCGGCTTGCCCGCGGCCTGAGGGATCGACTCGTTTTTTTAATACAAATTCCCCTGAAAATCTAGCTACTCCGTCATTGCGAGGAGCAAAGCGACGCGACAATCTAGTAACGTAAATCATTACCGCCTGGATTGCCGCGTCGCTTTGCTCCTCGCAATGACGGAGGGCGAGTTATAAATAGAATCCCAGAAAATTTAGCGAATAAAGGAGTCAATCCCTCAGGCCCGTGCCATTCAGCCGCTCTTAATATCCATTTTTAACCCTATGCATGCTGCAGACAAGCTGCGGCATGTAAAGTTATTATTTGGATAATTAAGTACGATTGCACCGTTTGAGCTGCAAATAAAGGTTGCATAAACACCTTTGAAACGTGTATTCTTAAAACCCATTGCGAACGGAGAGATGGCCGAGTGGCCGAAGGCGCTCCCCTGCTAAGGGAGTATGGGGCTAAAACTCCATCGAGGGTTCGAATCCCTCTCTCTCCGCCACTTTTCTAAAGTACTATTATGCAAATTCCTGCAAAACAAATTCTAAGCGATGATGCATATCACGATCTTATTACAAAAAGTAAGGTGTTGGTAGATTGTCGTCATGGGCCCAAGGTTTTATTACAAGATGGCCTTATCTATAAATTTTTTTATTTAAATAAAATTTTTTCACGCCGTTTCCTATGGCCACAAAGTCAGGCATTTTTTGAAGCGGGTATAAAACTAGCAGCGCTGAAAATTCCATCTCCACAAGTTGATGCTTATTATTATTACCCGAAAATGAGGGCTGATATAGTTGGTTATCAATCAGTTGAGGGTGAGGCCGTTGCGCAATTATTATCACAATGCAAAACCCAAGAAGAGAAAAATCAATTAATAAATCGTTTTTTTATTTTCTTATCGCAATTACATCAAGCAGGCGTTTTTTTTAAAGGGATTCATTTACAAAATATTTTATTGAATGACCAACAAGAATTTATATTGATTGATATTGCTTCCGTAAAGATTTTTGATCATCCTGTCACGCTGCATAAACGTGCCCGTAATATCAAGCACTTATTTCGTCATGCTCTCGATGGGCATTTTTATCGAGAATATGGTCTTACCCCTTTAATTGATTTCTATTGTGACCAGGCAAAGCTATCCAAGTGGCAACGTGCTTGGCTGCAATGGTATTGCAAACAAGGATTGTAGCCGAAACAATCGCATCAACTCTTGCTTATTTCCCACTTTATGATATCTTATCCATTCTTTGGCACTATGCGCCCGTAGCTCAGCTGGATAGAGTACCTGGCTACGAACTAGGGGGTCGGGAGTTCGAATCTCTCCGGGCGCGCCATTCCCGATAGAGCGAGCGTCTGTAGCTCAGTTGGATAGAGTACCTGGCTTCGAACCAGGTGGTCGGGAGTTCGAGTCTCTCCAGACGCGCCAATTTTTCCTATTTGTTTGCTTTAGTTAGTATCAAAAGGACATGATCATGCCTGTAAATCCGCGCCTAATAGTTGTTTTAGATTTTTCCGATCTTACTACCGTATTGTCATTAGTTGATAAATTAGATCCCAAACACTGTGCTTTAAAAATAGGGAAAGAACTATTCACTGCACAAGGCCCAGCTGTAGTACGTCAATTAATGCAACGTGGGTTCAATATTTTTCTCGATTTAAAATTTTATGATATTCCAAATACCGTTGCTAAAGCTTGCCAAGTTGCGGCAGATATGGGTGTTTGGATGCTATCCTTACACGCCCAAGGTGGCGAGCGCATGTTGCGGGCTGCTAAAGAGGCTGTTGCAAGTTACGGGGATAATAAACCTTTACTGATTGCTGTCACCGTATTAACCAGTTTTTCCAATGAAGAGTGGCAACAGTTAGGATGGCAAGGGGATTTATCAACTGCCGTAATCCGCTTTGCTAAATTAGCACAACAGGTGGGATTACCGGGAGTAGTTTGTTCTGCACTCGATGCACCTTTATTACGTCAAGAATTAGGCAAAGAATTATTATTAGTCACGCCTGGTATTCGTATGGCAGGTGATGATAAAAATGATCAACAACGTGTTATGACACCACATGATGCGTGTAAAGCGGGAAGTAATTATTTAGTGATTGGTAGATCAATTACTGCAGCTGCAGAACCCGAAAAGGTAGTACAACAAATTTTACTGGACATGGACTAGGTTATTCGGTAATAATTTTTATCAGCTAGCAAGTTGTTGTTGCGCTGTTAGAAGTTACTTAATAATTAATTAAAGTTAGATGGAGATATAGTATGTTAGTAAAAAAAATAGTTGCAGTATGCAGTTTAGTTTTCAGTTTAGTTATTGCAGTGCCCGCAGTAGCCAATATCGAAACAGAAAATGGATCTTCTTTTTCCAGTGAAGAAATAGCATCGATCGTGAACATTAATACCGCAGATGAATCAACTTTAAGTACGTTAAAGGGGATTGGGCCTGCAAAAGCAAAAGCCATTGTTGAGTATCGTAAAACTAATGGTGAATTTGTAACCGTTGAAGATCTCGCCAAGGTGAAAGGAATTGGTCCAAAAATTCTTGAAGCCAATATGGGTCGAATTGCAGTTTCAGGATAAATAAACATAGCTCTAATAACTACTTGCTAGCGTGTAGCCTTGATTTCGATTCGCGTCATCAAGGCTACGTCTGGAATAATACTATGCCAATAAATATTCTCCTTACTGGTGCTAATGGATTGCTAGGCAGGGCCATTTCCCAATATTGCACACATGATCAATCAATCAGCTGTCATAGTTTAACTCGCAGTGAACTTGATATTACAAATCGCCAACAAATTGCAACAACGCTTGATGCATTAAAACCAGATTGGGTTATCAATACAGCAGCTTATGTTAATACAGAGGGTGCTGAGGAAAATCCCGAATTAGCATTTGCAGTTAATGACCAAGGAGCAAAAAATTTAGCTATAGCTACACACGAATGTCATATTCCCCTAGTGCATTTTTCCAGTGATTATATATTTGATGGCAAAAAAGACACACCTTATAACGAAAATGATATTCCTGCGCCATTAAATGTTTATGGGCAAAGCAAATGGCAAGGAGAATGCGCCATTGCAACAGAACAACCAGAGCATTTAATTTTCCGCGTCAGTTGGATATTTGGTTCACAAGGTCGTAATTTTGTAAAAACAATTGCACAATTAGCGCGCACCAAACCTACCTTACAAGTCGTTGCTGATCAAATCGGCGCACCTACTCCAGCTGATGATATTGCCGCCATGGTAATTGATGTTATTAAAAAACGCTCCCAAGGCAAAGGGCAGTGGGGTACTTACAATTATTGCGCTACACCCGCGCTAAGTTGGTACGAATTTGCTGTGCAAATTGTTGAGATTATGCATCGGTTAGATCCTAATACATCACTGGCCACTATTACACCTGTAACCAGTGAGCAATATATTACGAAGGCAAAAAGACCACTTACTTCACGGCTCTATACCGATAAAATTTACCATGATTATGGTGTATTAATACAACCATGGCTTCCAGCCTTAGAAGCTATCTTACGTGACAGCTGATCAAACCGCCTTATGTTGTTGAAAACGTCTTTGTGCAGGTGCTTCTTGCATTGGTGCTGTCATATACAAGATTTGTGCTACTAGACCAGCAGCTAGGAAAAAACAAATAGCAGCCGGTTGTTTAGTCAGATCTTGAATTACCAGTTTGCCAAATCCGGCAAGCGTACCGCCAGTGGCATACAAAGCTAGTTTTAATCCGGGGTGAGTTGGTCGATAGCCAGGGTCATTTGGGTTTAAGCTATCTACCAGGTTGCGCATCACTCGCTCCAAAGGGAGGCCACATAATAGCGCTGCAACAAGTGCTAGGTAAGGAGATTCTGTAAATACTCGCCCTACCATCGTGTTTTGCGCATCACAAAATTGCACAAGCAGTGGCGAGATAGTTGCTGTGGTAGCCGCTGCTGCTCCTATAGCCGCTTGGGTTAGCAAATAATCTTTTGCCATAATGTTAGCCTCCTATCATAAAGAAATATGAAGATAATCTACCGTACTAAGGCTAGTTTGTCTATATTGCCTAGCCCAAAAATCTAGGTATTTCCGCATATTACGTTCCATCAGAGTGGCATTTGTATTAGACTATACGCTTTATTAAATTGTCTGTAAGCACGAGTTATTAGTATGTCTACCCCGTTGTCTTTACCCTTACATTTGCCCAAAGAGCCTGGTCAAAAGACTACGATAGGGCAGTTATATGGTTGTGCGCCCAGCCTAGTGATAGCAAAAGCGATGGAGCAACACCAAGGCTTTTGTGTGGTCATTTGCTCGGATACCTCGACAGCGCAGCGCGTAGAGCAAGAATTAGCTTTTTTTGCTGAACAAAACCCAGATGTGCCTTTAATCTCACTTCCTGATTGGGAAACCTTGCCGTATGATAATTTTTCACCTCATCACGATATTATTTCACAACGTTTAAACTCTTTATACCAATTACCCCGCGTTAAACGGGGCATTTTAATTGTTCCCATTGCGACAGCTGCACATCGTTTATGTCCGACACAATATATTGAAAAACACAGTATGGTGTTAAGAGTAGGGGATAACTTATCATTACAAGCTACTCGCTCCTCATTAGAGGTTAATGGTTATCAGTGTGTTTCTAATGTTATTGGTCATGGTGAGTTTGCTGTGCGAGGTTCTTTATTAGATATTTTCCCCATGGGTAGTGTTTATCCTTATCGGGTCGATTTATTGGGTAATGAAGTCGATAGTATTCGTACGTTTGATCCTGAAACACAGCGATCAATACAAAAATTGGATGCGATTGAATTACTGCCAGCACGTGAATTTGGTTTAGATGAATACAGTATTAATTTATTTCGCAAAAATTTTCGCATAAAATTTGAAGGTGATCCGCAACGTTGCCCCTTATATCAAGATATTAGCCAAGGCGCTGCTGCTTTAGGTTGTGAATATTATCTACCTTTATTTTTTGAACAACTCGCAACTTTATTCGATTATTTGCCATCTAGCACAGTATTGTTTTCAATTGGTGATAACCATCAAGCGCTAGAAAATTTTTGGCGAGAAGTCAACGAACGATACGAGCAATACCGCCATGATAGAACGCGTCCTATTTTGCCGCCTAATGAATTGTTTTTAGCAGTGAATGAAGTATTTGCTCAATGTAAACAATTTCCACTGGTACAATTACAACAGCAACCGGTAGAGCCAGGCGCGGGACGTTTTAATCTTGATATATTACCTCCGCCAGAATTATTTATTGAGTCACAATTAGCAAATCCTCTACATAAACTATCGGCATTTTTGCAGCAAAATAATCAGCGTGTATTATTTTGCGCTGAATCATTAGGTCGTCAACAAGCCTTATTAGAGCTGTTACAAAAAGTATCCATATATCCAAAACACTATGCAACCTGGCCTGAGTTTTTAGCTGGGGATGCACCGATTGCGATTACAGTTGCTCCTTTAGAATTAGGGTTGATACTTGAAACACCTCGTCTGGTTTTAATCAGTGAGTCGCAGTTATTTGGTCAGCGCGTGATGCAGCGTCGCGTACGTAAACAACGTTATGGCGATGTGACCGATCAAGTCATTAAAAATCTTGCTGAATTACATATTGATGCCCTTATTGTCCATGCCGACCATGGTATTGGTCGTTATAAAGGATTGCAAATTCTGACCGTTGATAAGGAAGGGATGGAATTTTTATGCTTAGAATATGCTAATCAAGCAAAATTATACGTGCCCGTTTCCTCTTTACATTTAATCAGTCGCTATAGTGGTGATAGTGAACATATTACGTTAACGCATTTAGGCAGTGGACAATGGGAAAAAGCAAAACGTAAAGCAGCTGAGAAAATTCGTGATGTGGCAGCAGAATTATTGAATGTCTACGCCAGACGCGCGGCTCGAGTAGGACACGCTTTCCCACCACCAGATAGTAATTACCAATTATTTGCTGCTAGTTTTCCCTTTGAGGAAACACCCGATCAACAACAAGCTATAGAACAAGTTAATAAAGATTTATGCTCACCACAACCGATGGATCGTTTAGTGTGTGGTGATGTCGGTTTTGGTAAAACGGAAGTCGCAATGCGAGCTACTTTTATTGCGGTAGAAGGAAATAAGCAAGTCGCCATTTTAGTACCAACCACCTTATTAGCCCAACAACATTACGATAATTTTCGTGATCGCTTTGCTCCTTGGGCTGTGCAAATTGAATTACTATCACGGTTTCGTACTGCAAAAGCTCAACTTGAAGCCATTGAAAAAATCAATCAAGGGCAAGTGGATATTGTTATTGGAACTCATAAGTTATTAGATGAAAAAATTGCATTTCAACGATTAGGATTATTGATTATTGATGAAGAACATCGTTTTGGGGTGCGGCAAAAAGAACGTTTTAAAGCATTACGAACTGAGGTTGATATTTTAACCTTAACAGCAACACCTATTCCACGTACGTTAAATATGGCATTAACTGGTATGCGCGATTTGTCGATCATTGCAACACCACCTAAGCGTCGTTTATCTGTAAAAACATTTGTGCGCGAACGTAATACGCAATTAGTGCGTGAAGCCATAATGCGAGAAATTATGCGTGGTGGACAAGTTTATTATCTGCATAACGATATTGATACCATCGGTCAAACTGCACGGCATCTCAGTGAATTAGTTCCAGAAGCACGCATTGCTATCGGACACGGTCAATTACGTGAGCGCGAACTTGAACACGTTATGGCTGACTTTTATCATCACCAATCCAATGTGCTGGTTTGTACGACAATTATAGAAACAGGTATTGATATTCCCACAGCCAATACCATTATTATCGATAGAGCTGATAAATTTGGCTTGGCGCAATTACATCAATTACGGGGTCGAGTAGGGCGTTCTCATCACCAAGCCTATGCTTATTTATTTACCCCACCGGTAAAGGTGTTAACCTCAGATGCTAAAAAAAGGTTGGATGCAATTAGTGCACTTGAAGATCTCGGCGCGGGATTTACCTTAGCCACACACGATTTAGAAATTCGAGGTGCAGGAGAATTATTAGGTGAGGAGCAAAGCGGTAATATCAATGCAATTGGTTTTAGTCTATACAGTCAATTATTAGAACAAGCCATTACGGCATTAAAAGAAGGTAAAGAACCCGATATTGATGCGCCACTGTATTATGGTGCTGAGGTTGATCTACAACTGCCTGCTTTAATTCCTGAGGACTATTTACCTGATGTGCACGCAAGACTAGTATTATATAAACGAATCGCTAGTGCTCAAACTATGGATGAATTAAACGATTTGCGGGTAGAGATGATTGATCGTTTTGGCTTGCTTCCTATACAAACGCAATATCTTTTTAGAATTAGTGAACTTAAAATAGTGGCTAAACGCATGGGTGTTACCAAAGTAGAGGCCAGCGCGAAAGGAGGACGTATTGAATTTAGTCGCGATCCGCATATTAAGACGGAGGCGTTAATTCGATTGATACAACAGCAATCGCAATGGTATAAACTAGAAGGATCACAACGGTTACGCTTTACCATGGATTTGGCAGATAGAGAACAACGAATTAACAAGGTTGATGAGTTGCTTAAAGAGCTGTCATTACCTTAAATAACGGAAACTTAACAAAGGAAACTATTAAGAATGTCACGTAAAATTGGTTTTTGGGCAGTAATTGCTTTGGTTATTAGTAGTCAGGTAGGTTCTGGTATATTAATGTTGCCAGCAGGTTTAGCGCCTTATGGAGCCTTTAGTATTGTAGGTTGGCTAGTATCGGGAGCTGGTGCGATAGCGCTTGCTTTAGTATTTGGTTTTCTTTGCTCGCGTTTACCTTTTACTGGGGGCCCACATGTTTATGTAAAAGCTGCCTTTGGTAATACAGCCGCTTTCTTCACAGGTTGGACCTATTGGGTTGTTTCATGGGTAAGCACAACGGCGGTCATTGTAGCTTGTGTTGGGTATTTAACGCCTTTTATAGGAAGTCACACGATTACTATTTATTTGGCGATTGGGTTAGTTTTATTGTTTATTGTCACTATATTAAATTTAAAGGGTGTAAAAACGGCCGGTAATGCGGAGTTTTTATTAACCTTATTAAAATTTATTCCATTAGTCATTATGCCTTTAGCTGCTTTGTATTATTTTAATAGTAGTAATTTTATGATTGCTCCTTCCAAAGTGGAATTAAATACGTCCCAAATGTTAGGTCAAATTACCTTATTAACATTATGGGGATTTATGGGGCTGGAAACAGCAACGACAGCGGCTGGCTCTGTAGAAAATCCAGGTAAAACGATTCCACGTGCTATTATATTAGGTACCATTTGTGTGGCGATTTTATACTTTATTAATAGCGTTGCGATTATGGGGCTTATACCAGGTCAAGAATTAATGCACTCTAAAGCACCTTATGTAGACGCAGCACAACGCGTTTTTGGTGGTAATTGGCATTTGTTAATTTCCTTTATTGCAGCCATTGTTTGTATTGGTACCTTAAATGCTTGGATTTTAACCAGTGGGCAAATTGCGCTTGGTTTAGCAGAGGATGGCCTAATGCCGCGTTTTTTTGGTAAACGAAATAAAGCGGATGCTCCTGTATGGGGGCTTATTCTCAGTAGTCTTGGTATTGTTCCGTTATTAGTTTTAACATCTGATGAAAGCCTTGCGAAACAAGTTATTGCTATTATTGATTTTTCAGTAGTGGCCTTTTTGTTTGTCTATATCATTTGCTGTGCAGGATTTTTAAAATTACTTTCAGAGCAAAGTAAGGGTGTGAAATTAGCTTATTGGTTATGTGGTATCGTTGCCATTGTATTTTGCAGCTGGGTTATCTATGAATCATCGCTAAAAACATTAACTATTGCCAGTTTGTTTGTGGTTAGTGGCTTGCCGATCTACTTTTTTTGGTATCGCAAACATAAAAATATTTTGGTGAGAAATGAAGTGGTGCACGAATTAAAATGAGGTGTTAAATGACTTCTTCCCTAGTAATTGCTAAAGCCTCTTTATTAGAACCAGCTGAGCTTAACGAGCAGCGTCTTTTGACTGTATTAAATAGCTTGTTGACGCATGAGATTGATAGCGCTGATTTATATTTTCAGTTATCACGCCATGAATCATGGACCTTAGAAGATGGTATCGTAAAAGATGCAGGGTATAGTATCGATAAAGGCGTGGGAGTAAGGGCTATTGCAGGTGAAAAAACCGGCTTTGCTTATTCTGATGACGTTATTTTTCCAGCGCTACAACAAGCTGCTAATGCATCACGCAGTATTGCACGAAGTGGTCAATCTGGACAATTACAAGCCTGGCATCGTAGCGATTCGCCTCAGGCGTTATATCTTCCTGATAATCCTTTAGAAGGATTATCAGAGCAACAAAAAATCGCCTTATTACAGCAACTTGATACCACAACGCGCAGTTTATCACCTTATGTGTCGCAAGTGATTATAAGCTTAAGTGGCTCACACGATACAATTTTAATTGCCGCAAGTGATGGTACTTTTGCTGCTGATGTAAGACCCTTAGTGCGTCTTGATGTGCAAGTTATTGTAGAGCGTGATGGTCGGCGTGAAATAGGTTCTGCTGGCTGTGGTGGTCGCACCAGTTATCAACATTTTTTCAGTGATAATCGTGCGCAAGAATTAGCTCAGGAAGCAGTTCGACAAGCGCTGGTGAATTTAGATGCTATTCCAGCACCTGCGGGCACCATGCCCGTGGTATTAGGCCCTGGTTGGCCAGGCGTATTATTACACGAAGCAATTGGCCATGGTTTGGAAGGTGATTTTAACCGTCGCGGCACATCGGCATTTACTGGGCGCATTGGCCAGCAGGTCGCCTCCCCATTATGTACCATTGTTGATGATGGAACATTGTCGGGCAGACGTGGTTCATTAACCATAGATGATGAAGGCACTCCTAGTGCTTGCACCGTATTAATTGAAAAAGGGATTTTAAAAGGTTATTTGCAAGATAAGCACAATGCGCGATTAATGGGCATGAAACCAACAGGTAATGGTCGACGCGAATCGTATTCTCAATTGGTATTACCGCGCATGACAAATACTTATATGTTGGCAGGTGAGCATGATCCACAAGAAATTATTAAGAGTGTTAAAAAAGGCATTTATGCAGTGAATTTTGGTGGCGGGCAAGTAGATATTACATCCGGTAAATTTGTTTTTTCAGCAAACGAAGCCTATTTAATTGAAGATGGCAAAATTACTGCCCCTGTAAAAGGAGCAACGTTAATTGGTAATGGTCCTGATGTATTAACACGTGTTTCTATGGTGGGTAATGATTTAGCACTGGATAAAGGTGTTGGTGTTTGTGGTAAAGAGGGCCAAAGTGTTCCCGTTGGTGTAGGGCAACCCACATTGAAAATCGATGAATTAACCGTAGGTGGAACACAGCAATAATAGGAATATAAAAATGACCATGCCAGCAAAATTGAGCAATGAGCGCGAACTTAATGAATTAACTTCAATTATTGACAATGCATTACAACAATCAAAATTATTAGGCGCAACTAGTGCTGAAGTTGGCGTTAGTGCAGAATCAGGCTTATCAGTATCAGCGAGGATGGGCGAAGTCGAAACAGTAGTATTTAATCGTGATAAAAGTTTTGGTATTACCGTTTATATGGGGAAATCAAAAGGAAGTGCCAGTACCTCTGATAGCTCATCTGAAGCCATTTCATCAGCGGTAAAAGCAGCTTGTGATATTGCAAAATTTACAGAACCTGATGAATACTCTGGCTTAGCTGATCCTACTGATTTCGCCAAAAATATTATTGATTTGGATTTATACCATCCTTGGTCTATTCCTCCTGAAGCGGCTATTAAATTAGCGATTGAATGTGAATCATTAGCACGCTCTCTCGATAACAGAATTACTAATTCCGATGGTGTTAGCCTTGATTCACATCAAGGTATTCATGCTTATGGTAATTCTGAAGGTTTTTTACATGCTTATAACAGCACTAAACATGGTATTAGCTGCTCATTAATTGCAGGTAAAAGCGATGATATGGTGAGCGATTATTGGTATACGGTGGCACGCGATGCTACTGAAATGGATATGATAGAAAAAATAGCTCAAAAAGCGGCAGAACGATGCGTATCACACATTGGAGCGCAGCGCTTAACAACGCGTCAATCACGCGTATTATTTGTTCCTGAAATGGCGCGTGGTTTATTAGGATCATTTGCGGCAGCCATTCGCGGTAATAATTTATATCGTAAAGCAAGCTTTTTACTCGATAGTATTGGCAAACCGATTTTCCCCGATTTTGTAACCATTTATGAACAACCACGTTTACTAAAGGGATTAGGTAGCTCGTGTTACGATGGCGAAGGAGTTACCACGAATGATAAACCCATTATTACAGAAGGGATATTACAGCGTTATCTCCTTGGCAGTTATTCTGCGCGCCGCTTAGGATTAAAAACCACAGGTAACGCAGGTGGTGTGTATAACCTAACCATTTCCACAGGAAATAAAGATTTTAATACATTAATTAAAGAAATGAATACCGGTTTGATAGTCACTGAATTAATGGGGCAAGGCGTGAATATGGTAACAGGTAATTATTCACGTGGTGCAACTGGTTTTTGGGTAGAGGGTGGTGAGATTCAATTTCCTGTACATGAAATCACTATTGCAGGTAATTTGTGTGAGATGTTCTCACGATTGCTTGCTGTTGGTAATGATGTAGATAGCCGTGGTAATATTATCACCGGTTCGTTTTTAATCGACAATATGACAATAGCAGGTACCTAAATGAATAGCGCGATTATTATTCCTGCCCGTTTTGGTTCTACACGTTTTCCTGGTAAACCTTTACAAGTTATCTTAGGAAAAACCTTGTTACAGCGCGTGTGTGAGGTGGCTAATGAAGCTGCGCAAGCTGTAAAAGATTGTACAGTGTGTGTTGCAACGGATGATGAGCGTATTATTAAACATGCTGAACAATTAGGTGTTAAAGCTTTGATGACACCGGTAGAATGCCCCACAGGTTCTGATAGAGTATTAGCAGCAGCGCAACAATTACCGTCTTTACCCGATTGTGTGGTTAATTTACAAGGTGATGCACCGCAAACACCAGCAATTTTACTGATTAAATTACTGCAAGCGTTACAGCAAGATATGACGGCTGACGTGGTTACACCCGCAGTACGATTAACCTGGAAAGCGCTAGACCAATTACGAGAAAATAAAAAGCAAACACCATTTAGTGGTACAACGGTTACGTTTAATCCGCAAACTCATCGGGCGTATTGGTTTTCAAAAAATATTATTCCTGCTATTCGCAAACCAAATATCGATGAACCTTTTTCACCCGTGTATCAACATCTTGGTGTTTATGGTTATCGATTACCTGCGTTACACGCCTTTGTTGATTTACAACAAAGTTGTTATGAACAATGTGAAAGCTTAGAACAATTACGATTTTTGGAAAATGGTTACCATATTCGTGTAGTACCTGTGGAATTACCTTCTGGTGGCTCCTTGTCAGGTATTGATACGCCAGAAGATGCTGCTCGTTTAACGGCATTTTTAGAAAAAAAGGTTGAAAAATAATGCGATTGTTTTTGGTGCGTCATGGTAATACCTTCGGTCCTGATCAAATTGGCGGCGAGAATATTATTATGTCGGGTTGTAATAATAACATCCCTCTGGTTGCCAAAGGGCGCGAACAAGCACGCATGATGGCAAGATATTTACACCAACAAGATATTATTCCTGCCGCTTTTTACGCGAATCATTTAATTCGCACTTGGGAAGCTGCTGTATTAATGCGCGAATATTTTCTCTATCAATTGAAACATGAAATTTCTTTGTATTTTGATGAAAATTTATTAGAGCTAGATTATGGTGCTTGGGCTGGTTTAAAGACCGCTGGCAATACGGCAGGTGATAATGAGGTTATCGCCCGTTTTGGTCAAAGTGCCTGGAATGATTGGCAAGAAAAAAGAATTGTTCATCACGCCTCACCTCATAATTGGCAACGCGGTAAAGAAGATATTGTTGTTGGGTTACGCCATTTTCTAAATCAATTGACTAAGGAATATACGCAAGATCAAGTGGTCGTTGCGATGGGTAGTCAAGGGAGTTTAGTATTTATTCACGAATTATTACCAGGTGGCTTAGACCAAGCGATTAGTGACCATCACGCACATATTAAGACAGGGCATTTTGCTGAGTTAGCGTATGAAGATAATAAGTGGCGATTAGTTGGTTGGAATGTGAAGCCTGAATAAAATTTTAGTGGGAATCCCGTTAGTGCGAGGAGCACGCAACGCGTCTCACGTCATTGCAGGAAAGCGCCGCCCCATCATTGCGAGGAGCGAAGCGACGTGGCAATCCATGCGGGACTCACTATCGCATGGATTGCCACGTCGCTTCGCTCCTCGCAATGACGGGTAATTAATGAACTCAAGGAACCATGATGCCTAATATTGATAATCCTATGATTTTAGCACTAGCCACCGCATTACCAGATTATAGTGAATCGCAAAATTTAATCGGTGAAAAAGTAGCAGAATTTTTAAACCCCTCAGAAAAAGTCAAACGAAGTATTATTGACCTGCACCAAAATTCAGGAATTAGTAGACGATATTCTGTGCTAAAAGATATCAAGCTGCCAGCGAATGAGTTTGAGTTTCTTAATGAATGCCAGCCTACCACGCTTGAAAGAAATAAAATTTATATGCAGGAGGCGCCAAAATTAGCAGAAAAAGCAGTTCTCAATCTATTAGAGCAGTATAACCGTGATAAAAATGAGATTACTCATTTAATTTCAGTTTCATGTACTGGCGTAATGGCACCTGGTATTGAATTTTTACTTCAACAATCGCTATCCTTAAACCCAACCTTACGTCGCTTGGGAATTAATTTTATGGGTTGTTTTGGCGCATTTAATGGTATGGCAGTGGCAAGTGCTTTAGCACAACAAAATCCTCAACATCGCGTCATAGTGGTTTGCACTGAATTATGTTCATTACATTTTCAAACTGAATTAGAGCCGGAAATAATCGTTGGCAATTCGCTTTTTGCTGATGGTGCTGCTGCGGTGTTAATTGGCTGCGAACCACGGGAAAATGAAGAGCCTTTGTGGGAGCTTAAAAAGTTTGCCTCGCTAGCCATTGAAAATTCCATTGATAAAATGACTTGGCAACTTGCTGATACTGGGTTAATCATGGGATTATCACGCCAAGTTCCAACTTACATTAAACATAACGCACATCGATTGCTTTCACTATTAAACACAGAGAATCATGAAGTATCGCAATGGGCCATTCATCCCGGCGGTAGAAAGATCATTGAGATGATTGAGCAAAGTCTTAACTTAACGTCTGAACAAACACAGGCATCGTGGCATGTGCTTGAGAATTACGGCAATATGTCTAGTGCAACATTTTTATTTGTTTTAGATAAACTGCGTGTTGATAGGAAGGGATATCTTCTGGGGATGGGGTTTGGTCCAGGGTTATCTCTCGAGGGCTTAATGCTACATGCTGCATGAATTAATTAGGTGGAACTAACCAACAAATTCCTTCCTGATAAGGTGAAAAGACCACATCTAAAAAAGCCGGTGGTGGTACTAATTATCGTGAAGTTAAGGCTGAGAAAGTCTAAGTTTTAAGCGATTTTTCCTATACGCAAGCTGTTTCGTCTACTGGCGCGCTCTAAAACCAAATGTTGTTTTGTGCTGGGAGCATATACAGTACTGGTTAGCTGTTTAAAATAACCCGCTCCATTTCTATTTATTTCACGCATTTCAGCATGAATACATTTCCCAAGTTCATTGAGTTCTCCTGAGGGTGTAAATCCATAATTAGCAGCAAAAAAACGCAATAATTCACAATAACTGCGAGTGTAGTTGTTTTTAACACCTAAATAGCGAGCGTTATTGCGAGAAAAATTGTCTGGTCTCATTAAAGCATTTTTTACAAAATCGTTTGCCTCAATTTGCAATTTATTTAAAATATCTTGTTGCCGCGGTGAGTTTTTCTTTTTTATCCCATTTGCTTGAGCGCTGAAGTAAGTCACAACTCTATCTGCATAAGTTTTCTTATCATTATCCTTAAGGCTATTTTTAAAAATATTTTCTAAATCGCTGGCACTAAGTACACAGGGTTGGTGGTTTTTCCATTTCTGAATAATAAGTGCACGCTTATCTCCTGGTATCTTACAACAAACATATGATTTAGCAGAAGATGATTTACTTTGGTAATGCTCCGTGTAGATTAATGATACGGGCCTCTCGCGAGGATGTAATGGTGTTACTGTGAGCGCTTGATTATAATGCTTACTTTTTTGTATTTCCGGATGACTTTTTTTAATTTCTTGTATTTCATGAGCTTGGTGCTTATAGAATGTTTCAATGCAGCGAAAAGCTTTAATAAAAGAGCGAGTGGTAACTCTATGAGACAAATCAAATAAACGATGCCTAACTTCAGTTAACGGGCATTCAGCAGGGTTTTTAGCTATCCAACTCAAGAATGCTATCGCTTCTTTGGAGCGTTTTTCGTGGTTTTGAATATTTTGTGTAACAAGAGGATCGAACCAATTAATTAAAACTTGCAAATATTGCTGTTTTTTTTCAATGATGGAGCCAGTAAGGTTTTTCTTAAGATAGTCATTCAATAGTTTAGGATCGTTTTGACTGGCGGGATTTGGGTCTAGTATTAGCGGTAGTGCTAATTCATCAGCATCGTCTATATCATCTAAATCAGTATTGTTGTAGTAGTATAACCCACCTCGTGGGCGGTATGGCATTATCTCTACGATTTGCTGTCTGATGTTACGGCAGTGGTACTCTAAAATATCAAAGGCGCTATAAACCGCGGGTGTTTGAGCTGAATAAGGTAAATTATCCTCTTGCTCAGTTAGAAGACTTTTATTATTGGTATCAATCATCCATTTAAGAAACTGAATAGCCTCTATTTCTCGATATTTACGTTCTTCTGGGTTAGTAGTTGATAATTGTTGCGATGAAAACCATTTTCCTAGAGCTATTAAATATAAATTTTTCTTACTAGCAAGGACGCTCACATCCCGGAATTGCTGTTTAAAAAAGATTTCTAAATCCCGCGGATGGTTTACCTTGTGGTTATCTAAAACTACGATAGAAGCCCGAATGCTTTTTCTATTTATGCGCGTTAATGTAGAAGACATATTACACCCCTACAAATTAAGACTCTCTTTTTTAATGCTAGCTTGGTACAACTGCCAAGTCAATAGAAAAGAAAGTGGTGATGATGCTCATTAACTAAAAGTAACTAGTAGACTTGCTATGCCAAGTAAAATAACCCGCTATTTACGCCTATACCTATGGCGATATTTTGCAGGATAGTAGTGCTAAACAATGCCATAATTCATTCTGTTTTTGCTGGGCGGGGCTAATATATTAATTTATTTGACAGGATAGAGTAGCTCTAGTAGTTTACTGGGCATGCTTACTAATTAATGAGTATATTTTATGTTTAGACGGCTACTTACAAAATATTCTAAAAAGATCCCCCTTTAATTCTGCAAATCATGCAGTTATAAAAAAATCTATAGCCCCAGAACATCGACTACTTACTTCTATTCAAAGACCTGCCAAGGCTGCTTCTTTTACACAACAGTTCAGAAATGAGCAAAATACAAAACAAGATCAAACTTTACAGTATCAACCGACATTACCACTTTCCTGGTTTGCTGCATTAACTGCACCAGTAGTATTCATGCAACATATAAATGCCGAGGGACAAGCTGACACTACTCCCTTTGTATCATCAGAATTGGAAAAAGGTGAGCTTATATCAGAACGTGATACTCTATTGAATACAGTGTGTAATTTAATCGAGAGGGAGGGGTACTCAAAAGCCTTTGCATTAATTGAAAATTGGCTTGAATCTTCGCCAGATGATATTGAATTTCTTCGTCTTAAAGCGGATGTCTTATTTAGTATGGGCAATGATTTTTATCAGCAAGCTATTATTGTTTATAAATCAGTGGCGGCAAGACAGCCGCGAGAAGTTGCGGTTCTTTTAAGGTTAGGAGAGCTTTACGTCAATACTAATCAACCAGTAGAAGCAGAAAATGCATATAACGCGATTATTGCAACAATTGATGCGCAATCTGCTGAGGCTTTTCATGGTCTTGGAAGAGTTTTTCTTATTAGGTTTTCATTAGAAAAAGACCTTACTCAAAAAGAAAAACTGAAAGAAAGAGCAAAAGGATATTTTAAAACAGCTTTAGAGAAGGATCCAAACTGCCTAAAAGCGCATGTTAATTTGGCTATAGTTGAAGGGGCTACTGATCCTAAATTAGCGTTAAAGCTGTTTCAGGATGCTATTGATATCTATTTAAAAAATCCGAGTCTTGATACGGACAAAAGAATGATAATGGCTTTCTTTAATAAAGCGCTTATTTATGCAGATCAAGCAGAGAAATTAACTGGTGAGGAAAAAAAATAAAAATTTATTATTAATACTTGATGAGCTTAATAAAGCGTTGCAACTCGATCCTGATTTTATTTTTGCTTATGATTTGAAGAATAAAGCGTTATTTCAGCTTGGGCGTTATGCAGATATAGTTGACAATGTTGCTGTATTTAAACATAGAACTTATTTGCATGGTAGAGGTATGCCCTCTAAGAATAGATCCATGGCAAAAGCCGAAATTTATGCCTCCTTAAGTGATGCCTATAAAAAATTAGGTAACTACGAATTATCTATCGATAGTCTTATGACAGCAATTCAAATTGCTGACACGGTGGAGGTAGGAGAATTAGCAGAACATGAAGCAAATGGCTTTCCAGAATGGCGTGCAAGATATTATTATGTTTGTGCTTCTCTTCTCCAATTTGCAGATAGATCACAAGATGCATTGAATCTCTTGGGAATTGCAAAGAATAAAGGTATTTATAATAAGCGCATGGCGAATTTAGCGCTTTTTTCAAAACTATCAAAATTATTTGATAATAAAAATTATGACGATATTTACCGGGAAATAAATATAGCAGAGCAAAGTGATGTGTTAGATAAAGAAAATATTTTCTATCATAGAATTTATATGATGGCGGCACTAGTTGCTTTGTTAGAAGGTGAAAAAAACAAATTAAAATTTTATCTTCATCATTTATACTTAAATAAGGTTTTTCCGAACGAGTTAAAATCAGCACCGGATAGTAAGAAAGAGGGCATGCTTTTATTTGGAGTTGGTAAATATGATGAGGCATTGCTTTCTTATGAAAGATATATAAAAGATTTTCCAACTGATCAGGATGCATTAGAAGTAATTGCTGATATTAGGTTAACTAAAGATGATGAGGATAATCTTGCCACAGCAGTTAGTTATTATAGGACGATTACAAAAAGTCACCCTGATAAAATTAATGTATGGAAAAAGTATGCTATGGCAATCTTGAATTACATTAATATTATGCGTTCTCAGAATAAAAATATCACGACTGGGGAACTGACAGAATTTTTACGTGAGCTCACTGAAAGCCCAGTTAGTGCACATTTGGCAGTTTATATTAGTCTTTTAAGAGCGAATAGTAGTTACTCTAGTGGAGATTATCATCAGGGACAAAATATATTCAAAACTCTGATGAGTAAAAAAGCAGATTTTCCCGAAGATGAATTCGTGACTTTAGGTGGATTAACTCAACATTTGTTTTGGGAGAGTGATAATCCTCCTAGGCTGGAGTTACACCATGCCAAAAACTTTTTGGCAAACTTGTATGAATTACAGGGCTTTTTGCATTTAAAGAATGAGCAAAGACAAAACGCAACCGATGCTTTTAATCTTGCATTAAAAACAAGACCTAAAAAACATGCTATTCATACTGGCGATAAAAATATTGATCGATTACTGGCACATAATTTTGAATATGAAAAGAGCCAGGCTGAACGAGAGCAAATTCATAGAATGGAGCGCCAGGAGCAAAAAAGAAAAGGATTAGATAATATTCCCCCATTACCTGTTTGTTCTCATTATGAATTTAGCTTAATGAGTGCTGCTGTATATAGAAAAAATAAACTTTCTGAAGAACTTAACGAAGCTGGATGGGAGTTATTAGTTAGTACCGATAATGAGGCAGATCTCAACCAAGATGGTTATGTAGGAGCTGCTTATTATCATAAAACAAAGAGAATTATTGTTATTGCTCATTCTGGTACTGATCCAAAAGATACAGATGATTTAATAGCAGATCTCTATTTGATGCTAGATTATTTGCACCCGCAATTTGTAATGGCGCAGCAATTTGTAGAACGTGTTATGGCCAATGCAGCACAAAAGGATATTAGTAGAGAACGTATTTTCTTGTGCGGTCATTCGCTAGGTGCTGCGCTTGCAGAAGTATCTGCATATAAGAATAATCTTCATGGCGTAACGTTTGATAGCCCAGGTAGTTTACAACTAATAGAGGCGGTTGCAGGAAAACCGGTAGATCCTAAGAGTGTCATGGTGATTAGTTATGTTCCTGAGGTGGATATCGTAAATACAGCTAAAGATCGTGTTGGAAGAACGATTCGTATCTATCCTCGTCATACGCTATTAGACAGCTTGCCAGATGAAGTAAAAAATATACTTAGAAAAGACTTAAAAATGTTACTGATAGTTTTAATGAACAGTCTATTGGTAGGTCAAAAAACCTATGGTACTACAGGAATAATGGTAGCAGCTGGTACAACAGCAGGAGAGCTACATGAAAAAGGTAATTTTGATGGCTGTATAATGGCCAGCACACTATTAACAAGATATTTATTAGGCTCCACTATTGGTAATCAAGCCGCTGAATTTATTGGTGGATTAGTTGGCGTTGCAGTGAAACAAGTACTAAATAAAGTATTTCACCCACAAAAGAAACTTGATAGAAATTCTATATTAGAAGACAGTAGTTTATTTGCAAGTCAATTTCTAGCCAGCCAATTAGCGCAAGCGTTAACCAATCAGATTTTTGCTAAAAAAGCGCCGGGTGTTGATCAGGCCGCAAAAGATTCAATTTCCCTTCATTTGGGCATCATTAGTAGCGGAGCTGCAACCATCGCATTTAATCGCTTTGTGCCACGTGATAATAAAGAGCCGACGAAAATTGCTATTTTTAGTATAATTGGAGCAGGGACGGGTAGCATAGTGGGTGCTGGATTAGGGTATGGAGCTGGGCGCGCTTTATATTTACCACTTTTGAATTCACCTGAAACATTATCAATGCATGCAGGAAAATATGCTGGAGGCCTTTTAGGTGCTACAGGTGGTGCGGCTGTGGGTTATCTGTGGGTCTTTTTTTCACAGTTAGCACAAAGAGTTGATCATCGTATTCGATTTCATCTATTAGCAGGTATGATGGAGGAATTAGAAAGAAGTTATAAATCTGGTGTTCCCGTAAAATCCAAGATAGTTGTACGTTGGCCAAGTGGTTTTTTAAATTGGTGGACAATGGATCAATTACATCATCGTTATGGAGAATTGGATCAAGCCACGGGGATAGATAAACTGGTTCGTGATGATTTAATTCAATACCAAGAGCAAACTGGTTATGATGATCATAAAGTAATTGATTTAACGTGGTTTAGCCAAACCGCTCAAACTTATCTAAATCCAGAAAATGAGGAGACGAAGAATGATCGTGCGGTGGATGTCAGATTAAATAAAACATACTATTTAAAAGATAATAAACTCCATTTAATTTATATGATAAACAAGTATGAGTTTTTGCAATATGTTGAGATGAAGGCGGCGACATTTTATAAAGCTCGCCTTGAGCAGCAAGAAAATGTGATGCAATCACGGCGTTTTTCACCTGCATAAAAGACGCCTATTTGTTTTTAAAAAATATCATTATGGTTGTGTAGTCTTTGACTCGGGAAAAATGACACGAAAACCAGGTTCTAAAATTTGGCCAAGTGGATTTTTTGATATTTCACTTTCAGCAACTGCTAGCCTAGAGTCTATCATCTTTTTAAAATAGATTTTTTTACCTTCGGGCTCTTTGAGGCGGACTTGAATTGTTTTTGCTAATTTTTTAGCTTCTGTTACATAATATTCATACGAATACTTGGGGTTACTGAGTTGCAAGTACAAACTTTTGGCTTGTGGTAAATCGGATCTTTGCAAAGCAATTAAAAATTCATCTTTCCATAGACTTGAAAATTTTTGAGGAATTAATTTTAGCAATTCACACCGGCTCTGAGAAAAAACAGGATTGTCAATATCTATTGATAGTACAGTTGCTGCAAACGTTTTATCAATAATCTTTTTATTAATCACTGTTTGAATTGCTTTGATATCCGAAATGCTTTTCACGGGTACTAGCCAGGCATGATCAGCATCACGGCGTTTTGTTTCAGGGAAATTTATAACAAATTCTTTAAGGTATGTTTCATAATCCTTTTTATCGATTAGAAAACTATCTTCATGTAAAAAGGAGTTAATAAAAAAGCCAGAGGGAATCATTATCGTTTTGGTTTCATCGAGTGGCACATTATCTGATTGTAAATTGATTTCAACCTCGCAAAATAGTGGGCGTAATTGCTCTTGCAAAGAGATTTCATTTTTAACCTGTTGGTATGAGGAGCTCTTTTCTAATTGGTTAATTCCATTAGACACCGACTCGCTTAAAAGCAATGGCTCAATAACTGCCTTTATTTGCTTAGCAACATCATCGTCAGGGTGATTGGCAGCAAAGGGTAGGGGGCGTTCAGAAGACCACCAATCATTATGTGGACTGCTCAATTCTTTCATAATTGGACCGCCGGAATTATGACAAGCTGAACAGCGCATACGATTGCCAAACTTTGCTGTATTAGGAGGTGGATCACGATAAAGATATATATTATCTTTTAAAGCATCTAATGAATCACCACGATAAAACCATTTAGTTGCAGAACCCGCACCACGCAATTCATAAAAGTTATAAAATTGTTTTTTAGGATCCCATACTATTAACTCGATCATCAGTTTATTTTCAGAAGGATTTTGATCAAGAACAATTTTTTTGTCTTTAGCTTCCGTAAAATGGCCAAAAAAGAAATCTCCTTTGTTGACCGTTAAATTCACGTCAGCTAAATTGCCATGAACGATTTCAAAAAAACTAAAACTGCCTAAAGTGGGGTTATGGAAGCCTCGATTTGCTACCATAGTGACTTCGCTTTTAAGGCTAGACTTTTCTAGGAGTGTTTTAAATTCTACTATATTGAATGGGCAAGCTGTTTGGTTAGCTAGTATTTGGTATAATGGATCTTCTTTTGGAGAAGTTTTATTGCCATCTGAATTATAAATAGAACATTCTGCAAAGGTTATATTTGCATAGAAGAAAAAAAGTGAAGTTAAAAAATAGAATATAAATTTGTTCAGAATGCTTCTCATTATTTTTGTATATTTTAAAAAAATAGAACCTTATTTTTGCCCTATTTAATCCAAGTTACAGCAATTTGAAGGATTTGGCAACAATCGTAAATAGTTGTGTTAGTAAGTAATCTGCAGACTTGATATATTAAGAAAAACATTATAGTATTTATGAATAGTACATGATTAGTCATTGCATATTTTAAATGGATTATTCATGACAATCGAACATATCAAGCTCATTACAACAACTTCAAATACCGCTGTATCAAATTTAATTAAGCCGTATGATCCAGAATTTGAAAGAGTGGAACACAGCAGATACTATCTGGGCTTACCTTACTCTTGTTATTTTACGGCAATGAGTGCAAGTACTAAGTTACAGTATCCAAGCGCGCAAGTCATGGCAGATGGGAAAAGTGTATTTTTACAACCCAGTAGTTTACTACCCGCCGAAGCAACAGCAGGATTTATAAAACGGCCATCCCTAACTGGTATTCCAACACAGTTTACACTCGCAATCGCAGCCATGCCAAATTCAACCAACAATGAAAATTGGGCAGTGCATCAATTTTCTATTGAAGCGACACGCAAAGCGGTAGAGAATTTTGTTACTAATAGGCATGAGGAAATAACTTATGTGCAACAATCCGGAATACCTATTAAGGATTTGAGCCCAGCTTTTCGTCAAGCTGCTCAAGCAATAGATCCATCAGCTCAAGTCATGATGGCAGCCTGTCATTTACAGTTATTAAATGGTAAATATTATGCACATATTGGATCGGTTGGAAATAATATGGTGATTGTGTTAGGAGCAGATGGCTCTATTAAATATCAAACTGGAGCAACAACATACCTTACTACTGTGCAATCGCGCAATTTTCCAAACCTTGTTCAACACACTATGCCATTAGAAACGGGGGATATCATCCTGTTGTTGAGCAATAGCGCTTGGAGTAGTTTAGATAAAGCAGAGCAATATGCAGTTGGCAACTATAGATTTAAAGATACCAATCAAAATTCTATTACTGCTCAAGTTCATATGAAAAATACTCATTTAAAATCTGATGCCCTAAGGCAACTTAAGTGTCACTGTGGTAACCTGGCGCAAGCTAATAGCGCACTTAGTTCCATAATATTAGAACAAGCCAAAATTGATAGTCATACGCAAAATGAAAGTTTAAAAAACAGTCTTATGGCAATTAAAAGAATAGTAGAAATACTACCTACAAGAATTAATGTTTTTATTGACACACTTCCTATTTGTGATAAGACTTTACTAAAAGAGTATCTTCTGAGTAAATATTTTAATTTAGATCAGCCAGGACAATTTTATAAATTATGGGAAGCGTATCATCCCGATATTACATCTGATGGTCCTGCAGAAATTTGGAAATACTTACCTTTTTGTCAGGAAAATACAGATGCATTTTTATCAGAATTAGAAAGGTATTCTGAGACAAAATTTGTCGTATCGTTATTACGTGCGCTATATCATACCCCGATACGTGATAGTTCATCAGCAATGATGTTGGTAGTGCCTGATTTTAAAACAGAAATTATTCGTAGCTGGATTGAGAACGATGATGATATGGTTCGTGGCAATTTGTTGAAATTAATGATAGATAAAAACATTACTTTGCAAGATTTGGATGCTGCTGTCAAAACATTCGAAGCCGAAGTCTACGCTTTACCTGCAGAAAGTGGTATTTATTACTCATCAAGAGAACCTCTAAATTTAATAAAGCGTTATCCTAACCTTAACAATAGCTTACAAATTTCATATATAAGAGAATATATAACTTTTGCCACTCAATTGTTGCAGTTTCCTAGGCCGCTAGATTTTCAACAAATAATTAGCATGAGTTTTAGGGGGCGCATAAACGAATATACACAAAATGCTGAAGAGTTTATAACCATCTGTATTACAGATGGAGGGCTACTAAAATCTGCTGAAATTGCAACTGTTGCGACTAAAGCACTGGTGAAACATTGCCAAGAACAGTTGTTGCCTAGGCTGCTTCAAGAAGCGCATCAATATATCAATCGGCCTGATTTAAAAAATGAATACACTTTGCAATTATTAGTAGATGATTTATTAATTATGAGAAATGAATCACCTTTTAATATTGTATTACAAAGTAGTACTACTTGGAAACCAAGAAAGAAAGAGAAAAGATCGCCATCACAAATAGTGATAGATGAAATGATCACCACCTTGAGTGCTGAATTGAAATTACTTCGAGATAAGGTAATTGGATCGGTATCTTATCAGGTATATCAATTGTCAAAATATTAGATTGTATTGCCGGCAGCCACAATTTAAATACTCAAAGGGCAATGAAACTTATCAGTGACATCCTAAGTTATAATAATTTAGTAGGTTTGGCAACTACTATAGAGTAGATCACAAACTTGCTACACCAAAAAAAATAACATATTATCTGTGGCTATATTATAATTACACAATTACCTATTTGAAACTGACTATTCATGACAATCGAACATATTAAACTCATTACCGCAGCTTTACATACTACTGTATCAAATTTGATTACATCTTCTAATTCTGAATCTACAAAAGTAGAGCGTAGTAAGCACTACCTGGGTTTACCTTATTCTTGTTATTTTACTGCAATAAGTGCAAACACTAGAGTACGACTCCCAACAAGCCATGTCGATGCACGGGGACAAATTTTTTTACAAACAGAGGGTTTAATAGCCCCAGAAGCATCAGCCGGATTTATAAAAAGGCCTTTTCAGACAGGTATTCCAACACAGTTTACACTAGCAATAGCGAGCACGGCGGATTTATATACAAATGAGGATGACCGAGTTCTTCATCAACTCCGCGCTCAAGCAACACGGAAAGCCGTAGAAAATTTTGTCGTCAGCAGACACAATGAGCAGACTTATGTGCAACAAACAGGAATCCCTATTAAGGATTTGAAACCAGCATTTCGGCAGGTTAGCCAAGCAATAGAAAATCAGCAAGATAAAGTTACTTTAGCAACATGTCATGTGCAGTTGTCAGCGGATAAATATTATGCGCACATTGGAGTGGTTGGAAATAATATGGTAGTGGTATTGGGAAGAGATGGTTCTATTAAATATCAAACGGGCGCAGTAACCTATAAAACAGATGCTAATTCATCAACCTATCTACCAACTTCAGTTAATGACCTATTTACAACTGAAATTTCCCAATATTTTAGGAATCAACATTTTTTTCAACATGATATTGCGTTAGAAACTGGTGATGTTATCATGTTGTTGAGTCATGGTGCTTGGAGCGGGTTAGATAGAAAAGAGCAGGTCAAAACTGCGAATTATACAGTTAAAGATAATGATGATAATTTTGGTCCTATTCGCGTTTTTATGAACGAAATAAACTTAAGCCCTGGGGCCTTAAGACACATTAAGAGTCAACATAGTAACCTAGCGCAAATGAGCCATGCACTTACTGCCACAATATTTCAACAAGCTCAGAATTATAATGAAGATGTTCGAACTAATTTAAGAGGCTGTCTTGATGCAATTAATGCATCAGCGAAAGCTGTTACTATGACAATTAATGCCTTTATAGATCAACTTTCTTACAGTGAGTTACAAACTGATTCAAAACTTACTACAAGAACTTCATTAAGGCATTATCTTAGAAATAAGCGATATGACTTAGATGCTCCAGGGCAACTTTATAAATTATGGGAAGAGTATCGATATCATCCCAATCCGGCTTTTGAAATGCCGAGGAAAATTTGGGAATTTTTACCTTTTTGTCCAGAAAATACCGAAGCGTTTTTATCTCAATTTGAAATTATAACTGGCAAAAATTCAGCTGTATCACTATTGCGTGAATTGTATAATAGTCCAACAGGTGGTGGTGTATCTACGATGATGTTGGTGGTGCCTGATTTTAAAACGGAAATTATCCGCAGTTGGATTGAAAATAACGATGAAGAAGTTCGAAGTAATTTGTTGGAATTATTGATCACAAAAAAATTGACCCTAGACGATTTAGGTAATGCAATTCTTACGTTAAGATCAGAAATCTATGCTTTACCTGATCAGTATGATAATCAATCTGCATCGAGCATTCCACTGCAGTTAGAACAACGTTACGCAAATCTTGATAGAGATGTGGAATCTTCGTGTATAAGAGCATATCTAACAGCCATTATAAAACTATTGCAATTTCCTGCACCTCTTAATCTTACTACTATAATTAGTATGAGTTTTGCCCCACGTATAAAACAATACACTAAAATTATCGATGATTTTATGACAACCTGTATTAACGATGGTGGATTATTAAAATCTGATAAAATTGCATCTATTGCAACTAAAGAGCTAATAAAATATTGTCATGAGATACTATTGCCAAAAATATTTCAAGAAATGGATGAGTATCTTGATAAAGCTGGGATCAAGGATGAAAATATTTTACAGACATTAATGGATGAGTTATTAACGATAAGAAATCAAATGCCTTTTAATCTCACAATTCAGCGTGGCAATACTTGGAAATTTAGAACTGATACCAATAGATCGCCTTCACAAATAAAAATTGATGAAAAAATTGCTAAATTACAAGTGGATATAAAGTCGTGTCTTGATAAAAAGAAACTTGGAAGTAATATGGATTTTTTACTCAAAAAATAATTTAAATACTTATAGGGCAATGAAACCTCTCTGTTACATCCCCTGCAGCATTAACCGATTCTACGTGCACAGGAAATCCCCATAAGCGGTAAATATGTTTTAACACCTCTTGCGCACTTTCTGCTAAAGGTTTGCCATCGTGTTGAATATGACGTAAGAGCAACGAGCGATCACCGCGATAGTTCACACTATAAACTTGAATATTGGGTTCGATATTGCTGATATTGTATTGCTCTGCTAATTGACTACGCAGAATATTATAGCCTTCCTCATTATGAATGGCTTCGATAACAAGCTCAGTATTTTTTTCGTCATCTAAAACAGAAAAATAATGAAAATCACGCATTAATTTTGGGGACAAATATTGCGCAATAAAACTCTCGTCTTTAAAATTGCGCATAGCAAAATCGAGCGTTTCAATCCAATTACTACCAGCAATATCAGGGAACCAATGTTTATCTTCCTCTGTAGGTTGTTCGCAAATGCGACGGAGATCGATATACATATTAAAGCCTAGAGCGTAAGGATTAATACCATTAAAATGGTTACTATCAAATGGTGGTTGATAGGTAACACTGGTATGAGTTTGTAAAAACTCTATCATAAAACCATCATTGACTAAATCGCGAGCGTAGAGTTCATTTAATATTGTGTAATGCCAGAATGTTGCCCAGCCTTCATTCATCACTTTAGTTTGGCGCTGTGGGTAGAAATATTGTGCTAATTTGCGCACAATACGAATTATTTCGCGCTGCCAAGGCTCTAGTAAGGGCGCATTTTTTTCGATAAAATACAGCAAATTTTCCTGCGGTTCACTAGGGAAACGTTTGTCTTGCTCAGTATCTTTACTTTCACCGCTAAGTATAGGTATTGTACGCCACAGATCGTTAACTTGTAATTGTAAATATTCTGATCTTTCTTTTTGACGCCTTGCCTCTTCTATTAGCGATGTTTTAGCGGGATGACGGTACCGATCAACACCATAATTCATTAAGGCATGGCATGAATCAAGAATTAATTCAACTTCTTCTATTCCGTAGCGCTCTTCACAATCAGCAATATATTTTTTGGCGAATAATAAATAGTCAATTATTGAGTCGGCGCTGGTCCAGCTGCGAAACAAATAATTACCTTTAAAAAAGGAATTATGACCATAAGCAGCATGAGCAATAACTAATGCTTGCATGGTCATGGTGTTTTCTTCCATTAAATACGAAATGCAAGGGTCAGAATTAATAACGATTTCATAGGCCAAGCCCATATGCCCGCGTTTATAATTTTTTTCAATGTTAAGAAATTGTTTGCCAAAAGACCAATGACTGTAACCAACAGGCATACCTACAGCGGAATACGCATCCATCATCTGTTCAGCTGAAATTACTTCAATTTGATTAGGGTAAGTATCTAATTTAAAATCTTTAGCAATTTTTCCTATCGCACTGTCGTATTCTCGCAGTAATTCAAAGCTCCATTCGGAACCTTCGGATATGTAATGGTTATTCATGCGTTTTGTCTCTTGAATAGCTCTCTGAAAACAGGGTAGATATCTTTCGCATCTTCAATATGTTGCATGGAAAAGTGTGTTTTAGTTTCATGGATTTCTTGATACGCTTCCCATAAACTTTGATGATGACGGGGCATAATTTCTACATAAGCAAAATATTGCACGTAAGGCAAAATATGCTCTAATAAGATGTCTCGACATCGTGGGGAATCATTATTCCAATTATCACCATCGGATGCTTGTGCGCAGTAAATATTCCAATCACTTACAGGATATCGCTCATGAATAATCTTTTGCATTAATTCTAAAGCACTTGAAACCACTGTACCACCCGTTTCACGAGAGTAAAAAAATTCTTGCTCATCCACTTCTTTGGCAGAGGTATGATGGCGAATAAAAACTACATCGATCTTTTGATAAGAACGTTTTAAAAATAAATAAAGTAATATAAAAAAACGCTTAGCAATGTCTTTTTTTGCTTCATCCATAGATCCTGAAACATCCATTACACAAAACATGACCGCTTGCGTAGTGGGTTGTAATTGTTTGACGCGATTGTTATATCGCAAATCAAAAGTGTCAATGAAAGGAGCGTAGGGCTTTCTCTTTTTTAATACTTCTAATTGTGCGATTAGATCGTTAACTTTATTTTCATCTATAGGCGTTTGTTCTTGGCATATGGCAATTTCTTTCTCCACTTGAGCAATATGTTGCAAATGACTGCTGGTGATTGCTTGACGACGACCAATTGCAATGCGAAGAGAGCGTAGGATATTTAAATTGGCATGAGTGCCATAGGGAGTAAAGCCAGCGCGTACCCATTTCACACTTTCTAATTGGTTTAATTTACGTTTAACAAGATGGGGTAATTCTAAATCTTCGAAAAAGATTTCTAAAAATTCTTCGCGTGAGATTTCAAAGCCAAAGCTATCAGTTCCCTCGCCAGTATTACTAGCATTACCGCCTTCACCACCTTCACCCTCAGGGTTTGGACGTTTTACTTTATCGCCAGCTATAAATTCCTTATTGCCAGGATAAATCATATGGCGTTTACCACCAGCAGCATGATGAAAGAAGGGCTCAGAAATGTCTTTAGCAGGGATTGAAACTTTTTCACCACTATCAATATCAGTAATACTACGACCAGAGATAGCGTTAGAAACAGCATCTTTTATTTGCTTTTTAAAGCGACGTATAAAGCGTTGGCGATTAACAGTACTTTTATTTTTGCCATTAAGCCTTCTGTCGATAAATTGTGACATAATTCATCTCTTATCAAGAGGCTTTTCGTACACGTAAGTACCATTCGCATAATAACCGAACTTGTTTACGGGTATAACCTTTTTCCATCATACGGCTTACAAATTCCTCATGTTTCTTTTGATCTTCTGTTGAGGTTTTTGCATTGAATGATATAACAGGTAATAATGCCTCAGTGTTGGAAAACATTTTCTTTTCAATCACTGCACGAAGTTTTTCATAGCTAGTCCATTCAGGATTTTTACCATCATTTTTAGCTCTTGCGCGCAGCACAAAATTAACAATTTCATTACGAAAATCTTTGGGATTACTAATACCAGCAGGCTTTTCAATTTTTTCTAACTCGTCATTTAAGGCTGCTCTATCAAAAATTTCACCGGTATCAATGTCACGATATTCTTGATCTTGAATCCAGTAATCAGCATAAATGACATACCTATCGAAAATATTTTGACCATATTCACGATAAGACTCTAAATAAGCTGTTTGGATTTCTTTACCTATAAATTCTACATAGCGAGGTGCTAAGTAGCCTTTTATAAAGGATAAATAAGTTTCTGCTATATCGGGAGGAAATTGTTCTTGTTCAATTTGTTGCTCTAAAACATACAGTAAGTGAACGGGGTTTGCAGCTATTTCTGAATGATCAAAGTTGAAAACACGTGAAAGAATTTTAAACGCGAACCGTGTCGAAAGCCCCGTCATGCCTTCATCAACGCCGGCATAATCACGGTATTCTTGATACGATTTTGCCTTTGGATCCGTGTCTTTTAAATTCTCACCGTTATAAACACGCATTTTTGAAAATACACTAGAGTTTTCAGGTTCTTTTAATCGCGATAATACAGTAAATTGTGCCAACATAACTAGGGTATGGGGCGCACAAGGTGCTTTTAGAAGCGAGCTGTTTTCAATTAATTTTTTATAAATTTTCACTTCTTCAGAAACACGTAAGCAATAAGGAACTTTTACAATAGAAACCCTATCAATAAATGCTTCATTATGTTTATTGTTCCTAAAAGCTTGCCATTCTGCTTCATTAGAATGCGCTAAGATAATGCCCTCAAAGGGTAATGATGAAATACCCTCAGTACCATTGTAGTTACCTTCTTGGGTAGCGGTAAGCAGTGGGTGTAGCACTTTAATAGGTGCTTTAAACATCTCCACAAACTCCATTAAACCGCGGTTGGCTTTACACAAACCACCAGAATAACTGTAAGCATCAGGATCATTTTGTGAGTATTGTTCTAGTTTTCGAATATCAACTTTACCAACTAGAGAAGAAATATCTTGGTTATTTTCATCGCCAGGTTCCGTTTTGCTAATAGCTACTTGATCATAGCGAGAGGGCCATAATTTAACGACTTTAAATTTAGTAACATCACCATTAAATTCGTGCAAGCGTTTTACAGCCCAAGGCGACATGCGTCCAATAATATAACGGGAAGGAATGCCGTATTCTTGCTCTAAAATAGGACCGTCTTCAACAGCGTCAAATAACCCTAGGGGTGATTCATAAACAGGGGAGTCTTTTAATGCATAAAATGGTACTTGCTCCATTATGCTTTTTAATTTTTCGGCTAAAGAAGATTTACCACCACCAACGGGCCCTAACAAGTAAAGAATTTGTTTGCGCTCTTCTAAACCTTGCGCAGCATGCTTGAGGTAGGACACTATTTGGTCAATAGGTTCTTCCATACCATAAAAATCAGCAAACGTGCGGTAGCGTTTAATCATTTTATTGGAAAAGATTCGACTAAGGTGTAGATCCTGACGGGTGTCAATTAGATCGGGTTCTCCTATCGCAGATAACAAACGTTCTGCGGCAGAAGCATATGCCATTTTATCTTTTTTACAAAGCTCTAAATACTCTTTAAGAGTATATTCATCCGCCTTATGATCATCATATCGACTAGTGTACTGCGCAAATATACTCATCTTTTATCTCCTATACCCTTAGGACGTATGCTCCTTGGGAATAATTAGGCTTTTTTGAGCCTTTCATTTCACATAAAACGAAAAACTGTTGAGAATTTGTACTACTTATATTTAGTATAACCGATAGAACACTTTATATTTTTATATACCCTTAATTTGATTGTATGCCGACCAGGATTTTGCTGCAAGCGAGGGTAGCGCTTTGCAAGATAAGCAAATATACTAACAAACGAGGAAAAGAGAGAAACTGTATGCTTGATGGCACATTTCATCAAAGCAACAAGCAGAAGGAATTAATAATGCCCAATTTAGCGCCGCAGCCGATTTTTCGGCAGGATTATCGTATCCCGGATTATTTGATTGAAACAATAGATATCACATTTGATTTAGGTTATGACTCGACGATTGTTTACAACGTCATGACAATCCATCGTAACCCTGCAATTGTTGCAGCACAACAACCAGCCCTAGAGTTAAATGGTGAATTACTAAAATTAGAGCAAGTGTTGTTAAATGATAGGTTGTTACAATTAGGTAGAGATTATGATGTAGATGAAAATAAGCTTACCATCAAAAAGATGCCTGAATCTGCCAAATTAACAATACAAACGCGTATCAACCCAAAAGCTAACACAGCCCTAACAGGTTTGTATTTATCAGATAATATGTTTTGCACCCAATGCGAAGCACATGGTTTTCGTCGTATAACTTATTATCTTGACCGCCCTGATGTAATGGCACGTTTTACGACTACCCTTATTGCAGATAAAGCATTATGTCCTGTTTTACTGTCTAATGGTAATCGTACAGCAACATGGGAAGTTGGGAATGATAAACATGCCGTGCGCTGGCAAGATCCATTTCCTAAACCCTGTTATTTATTTGCCCTAGTTGCAGGTGATTTGGGCGTGTTGCACGATAAATTTATTACACGCACTAAAAGACAAATTAATTTAGAAATTTATGCCAAACCCGTGTACCATTCGCAATGCTTGCATGCCATGCAAGCTCTAAAAAAAGCAATGCATTGGGATGAAGAGGTATATGGATTAGAATATGATCTTGATAGCTTTATGATCGTCGCCGCCGATGATTTTAATATGGGTGCCATGGAAAACAAAGGTTTAAATATTTTTAATACGAAGTATATTTTAGCCAATCCTCTTACAGCAACTGATGTTGATTTCCAAAATATTGAACGCGTAGTGGCGCATGAATATTTTCACAACTGGACAGGCAATCGCGTAACAGTACGTGACTGGTTTCAATTAAGCCTAAAAGAAGGATTAACTGTATTTCGTGATCAAGAGTTTAGTGCTGATACTTCTTCTCGAGCAATTAGGCGCATAGAGGATACACATGCCATGCGTACAGCACAATTTGCTGAAGACAGTGGCCCAATGGCTCATCCTATTCGTCCTGACTCCTATATAGAAATGAATAATTTTTATACTGTTACTGTGTATGAAAAAGGCGCAGAAGTGATAAGGATGATTCATACCCTGCTAGGAAAAGAAGGTTTTCGTAAGGGAATGGATCTTTATTTCGCGCGACATGATGGTCAAGCGGTTACTACAGATGATTTTGTTAAGGCTATGGCAGATGCCAATAATTTTGATTTTTCACAATTTTTATTATGGTACAGTCAGGCGGGTACACCTGTTGTTACAGTAACCTACGAATATCATCCTGCACATCATTATTTTGAAATTAAATTAAAACAACACACGCCACCAACTCCAGGCCAACCTTCGAAAAAACCATTACATATTCCCATAGTTGTTGCACTATTTGATAAGGCTGGAAACAAACAACCGTTACAGTTAATAGGTGATCACGCACCACGTGGTGATAGTGCCGTGCTGGACTTTCGTAAATCAGCAGAAACCTTTCGATTTATCAATGTAAAAGAGCCAGTAATGCCCTCAGTATTGCGTAATTTCTCGGCGCCTGTTAGGTTACATATTATTGACACACAGTATAATGAATTTTTACTAGAACATGATGATGACTCGGTGAATCGTTGGACTGCTATGCAGCAATTGTTATTGGCTGAACTACATCGTTTAGCTGTCGAATATCAAAATAATTTCAGTGAATGGCTGAATGTATTACAAGCATCCCCTTTAATTAGTGCCTGGGGAAATATTTTACAATCGGCATATGATCCGAATCAGGATAAGGCATTGATAGCAAATCTTTTGATGATCCCATCATTGCATTATTTAGCACAGAGTCAAACGCCAGTTCATGTTGAGGCGCTCACATTTGCTAGACAAGCTTTTATTGAGCGTTTAGCCAGCAAGTTTTTTAATGAATTACTTGCTGTATATCAACTAACAAGCACGGATAAACCCTATCAATTCACGCCTCAAACAGTAGCAGCACGTGCTTTAAAAAATCGCTGCCTTGAGGTGTTATTGTATACCCCCAATGAAAAACTTGTTTCGTTAAGTAGTCATCAAATTGAGACTAGCGATAATATGACTGAGGCCTTTGGAGCATTAAGTGCTTTAATATTAACACCAGAGCATTATTATAAAGACGCGCAAGCAAAACAGCTTGAGGTTTTCTATCATAAATGGAAACATGAGCCTTTAGTCGTTGTTAAATGGCTACGTATTCAGGCGATGGCTGAAAATGTTAACACCTTAGCTCAGGTAAAAGGATTAATGCAACATCCTGGTTTTGAAATAACAAATCCTAATAAAGTTTATGCATTAATTGGAACTTTCGCTAAACAAAATTTTGTAGGCTTCCATCAACTTAATGGAGAAGGGTATGAGTTTGTTAGAGATTGTATTATTAAATTAGACAAGATAAACCCTCAAGTTGCAGCGCATATTGCTACTGCATTTAGTCATTATCATCATTATGATACACCCCGTAGTAAATTGATGGTTGAGGCATTACAGTTCATTGTTGCGCAAAAGAATTTGTCAAAGGATGTCTATGAAATTGTGACAAGAACCCTGGAGAATAATAATGCGCACTGAGCTTGATGAGTTATTAACAAAAGCGATTGATAGTCAGGGTGATACAGTTGCAGTGAACCCTTTTTACGCAGCATTTCTTCGTACCCCATTGTATATGCCAACAAATAAGAATTGGCAACCAACAGAGCAAAAGCCATTTCAACCCCTTATGGCTGAAGTAAATGGCAAAATATTTTTGCTGGTATTTGATACCTTGTCGCGATTGCAAGTGTGGGCTGGAGATGATCAAGAGTATATAAATCACGTTGAAATTTTAGGTCGAGATCTTATCGATGCCTTAGGAAATGAAGTTTATTTGGGGCTTAATTACGCGACTTCATATTATAAGGAATTTGCACCAGATGAGATTACGCGGTTAAAGACAGTTGTAGCAAAAACAAAACCGCCAGTAGCATAATTCGGAGAACATGCATGTCATTTAAATTTAACGAACACCATCAGAAAATTATTAATGCTTTATTAAAAGAAGTAGATAAAAAAATAACTACCGGTCAAGCAGGTATAATTCGTCAATTTATAGAGTACTACTACTCAACAGTTGCTGATTATGATCTTGAGGGTCGTCATACGATTGATTTATATGGTGCAGCTTTATCACACTGGAATTTATTTACTAACCGTCAACCTAATGAATGTAAAGTACGAATATTTACTCCTCAATACGAGCAATTTGGTTGGCAATCCTCGCATACGATCATTCAAATTGTACAAAGAGATATGCCGTTTCTTGTAGATTCTATACGTATAGAATTAGCGAAACATGGTATCACCTTGCATTTATTAATTAATCCGGGTCGTATTGCTGCTAAGCGTGATAAAGAAGGCAATCTTGTAGAAATAATGCCACTTGGTGAGAGCACAGGAAAAGAAGGATATACGAGTGAGTCGCTTATTTACTTTGAGATTGATCAACAAGTTGATGAGCAAAGGATAAAACGCCTTGAAGAATCGTTATTACGACTTTTATCTGAGGTGGAAATTGTCTCAACCGATTGGAAGGCCATGCTACAAAAAGCTCATGAAGCAATAGGGCATATTGATGAAGCCGCAGCATTTATTGATGAAGATGAATTAACTGAATCAAAAGATTTTATTAACTGGATAGCAGATGATAATTTTACCTTCTTAGGTTTTTGTGAGTTTGAATTACATAACAAAAATGGAGCAGGCGTATTAAAAGCCATTCGTGATACTGGTCTTGGTTTATTACGTGCAACACAAACGCATCATATTGAACATCAATTGGATGCGTCCTTATCACAGGTTAGAGAATTAGAAGGGGCAAAAAACCGAGTATTAGTTATTCAGCAATTAACTGTACATTCTAATATTCACCGTCCTTCACTGCCTTATTGTATTGGTGTTAAGCGTTTTGATAGCGCAGGAAATGTGATTGGCGAGTGGCGTTTTGTAGGATTATATACATCAATTGCTTACCATAGCACCCCTAGTTCAATCCCATTTTTACGTAGAAAAGCTGCAAAAGTTTTAGCTGAAAGTAAACTTCCATATAAAGGCCACTCATGGAAAACGCTAGTCAATATTCTGGAAACATTACCTCGAGATGAACTATTTCAAATGGAAGACGAACAGTTATTTGATATGGTAATGGGTATTTTTTACATGCAGGAACGAAGTTGTATTAGGTTGTTTTTAAGGAAAGATGCTTACAATCGTTTTTATTCCTGTTTAGTATATATTCCTAAAGAGCAATATAACTCGCCGTTACGTCTAAAACTTGCGGCTATTTTATGTAGGACATTACACGGGCAATTAGATAGTTTTGATACCTATTTTTCAGAGTCAATACTGGCGCGAATTCATTACGTCATAAAAACCGATCCGGAATCTTCTGCTATTAACGTTGACGAGCGCGAATTAGAGCAACAACTCATTCTTGCAAGCAGACACTGGCGCGATGATTTTAAAGATGCTTTGTTCGAGCATTTTGGCGAAGCAAAAGCAAATCATTTATTTCGAGAATATGGTAGTGCTTTTCCAACTAGTTATCGAGAAATGTTTTCAGCAAGGCTGGCAATTTATGATATTGAGCATATGGAGTCATTAAATGATTCTAATAAATTAGAAATGTCATTGTATAATTCATTAGAAGATACAGAAAATAATATTCATTTTAAATTATTTTGCCTTAATAAGCCATTACCCTTATCTGACGTATTGCCAACATTAGAAAATATGGGATTGCGCATTTTATCTGAAAATTCTCACCAAATTATGCAAACCAATGGGCGAGTTATTTGGATCAGTGATTTCAAATTAGTTCATAAAAATGATTATCCTATTGTGGTTGAAGAAGTTCGCCATCAATTCCAAGATGCATTTGCTCGTATTTGGTATAACGAAGCTGAAAATGACGGATTTAACCAATTAGTATTATCTGCAGCCTTAACCTGGCGTGAAGTATCAATTTTGCGTGGTTATGCTAAATATTTGCGACAAGTTGGTTTTACGTTGAGTCAAACCTATATTGAAAGCACTTTAACGAAATATGTTGATATTACTAAAGCATTAATTAACTTATTTCATTTGCGATTTGATCCTAAACTGGCATTTTCTGCGACTGCTGATAGTTTAAAACTGGGTAAACCTATTATTGAACAACATGAACAAATTTTGCTTCTGTTGGATAGTGTGGATAGCTTAGATGAAGACAAAATTTTACGACGATATGTCGATTTGATTATGGCTACAGTCCGTACCAATTATTATCAACGCGATGAGCATAATAAGCATAAATCATATATTTCATACAAACTGCGATCAGCTGATATCCCAGAGATTCCTTTGCCTTTACCTCTTTTTGAGGTGTTTGTTTATTCACCTCGCGTTGAGGCTGTTCATTTACGTACTACAAGAGTAGCACGAGGGGGCATTCGCTGGTCTGATCGAAAAGAAGATTTTCGCACAGAAGTATTAGGGTTAATGAAAGCACAACAAGTTAAAAATTCTGTGATTGTCCCATCAGGGGCTAAAGGCGGATTTTTTCCAAAATGTTTACCAATTAATGGTAGTCGTGAAGAAACGATGCAAGAGGTTATCAGCAGTTATTCCATGTTTATTCGTGGTTTATTAGATTTAACCGATAATCGTGAAGGGGACATGATTGTAGCGCCTAAAGAAGTTGTTTGCCACGATGAAGAGGATGTTTATTTAGTTGTGGCAGCCGATAAGGGAACTGCAACATTTTCTGATATTGCCAATAGTATTGCTATTGAGTACGGTTTTTGGTTAGGTGATGCTTTTGCCTCTGGTGGTAGCATGGGTTACGACCATAAAAAGATTGGTATTACTGCTAAGGGCGCTTGGGAATCAGTAAAACGCCATTTTCGTGATCTGCATATTGATATTAACAAGACCGATTTTACAGTAGTTGGCATTGGTGATATGAGTGGTGATGTGTTTGGTAATGCCATGATATTATCGCAACATATTAAGTTGGTAGCTGCATTTAATCATCAACATATTTTCATTGATCCCAATCCTGATCCCAGACGCAGTTTTCAAGAAAGAGAGCGTTTATTTAATTTACCACGCTCTTCATGGACTGATTATGATGTGAATTGTATTTCAGAGGGTGGTGGAGTCTTTAATCGCTCTGCTAAAACCATTAAATTAAAGCCTGTTGTTTGTGAACTACTTGATCTTGATCGTGATGAAGTAACAGTAAATGAATTGATTCAAGCGATATTGAAAGCTCGTGTTGATATGATTTGGAATGGTGGTATAGGTACCTATATTAAATCATCGACTGAACGTAGCATCGATGTGGGTGATAGAGCTAATGATTTACTGCGAGTTAATGGCTCTGAGGTGCGCGCAAAAGTAATAGGTGAGGGTGGAAATCTTGGTGTTACCCAGTTAGGTCGCGTAGAATATTGCTTAAATGGCGGACTCTGTAATACAGACTTTATCGATAATGTCGGTGGTGTCGATTGTTCTGACCATGAAGTTAATATTAAAATTTTATTGGATGCTATTGTAAAAAATGGCGATTTAACAGATAAACAACGAAATTCATTATTGGCTGATATGACAGAAGATGTAGCGGATTTAGTGATTCGTGATTGTTATAGTCAAACTGAAGCATTAAGTCTTATTGTTGCAAGAGCACCGGAGACATTAGATGAATACCGTCGTTATATAACCACTCTTGAAAATGCCGAACAATTTGATCGAGCTTTGAATTATATTCCTGATGATAAAGCACTAGGTGAACGTAAAGCAAATGGGCTTGGTTTAATGTGCCCAGAGTTATCAGTTCTATTAGCCTATAGTAAAATTTATTTAAAAGAAGACATGTTAGAGACAGATGTTCCTGAAGATGAATACCTCGCTAAAGAACAACTCAGTGCATTTCCTGAACGATTAGCGCAGCAATTTCCCACACAAATGGCACAACATCGTTTGCGACGTGAAATTATTGCTACGCAATTGAGTAATATGATTACCAATAAAATGGGCCCAACATTTGTACGCCGTCTTTATGATGAAACAGGTGCATCGACTCGTGATGTTGTTAGATGTTTTATAATGGCAAAAGATACATTTGCAATGGGCACTATTTGGTCTGCCATTGAAAAATTAGATGATAAGGTTGATCCCGAACTGCAGATGCGTATGATGACAGATATCGTTCGTTTATTGCGTCGGGGAACACGCTGGTTTTTAAGAAGTCATCGTAGCAATCAAGATATTGCTACAGTGATAACTAATTTTTCACCGAAAATTGCGGAGTTGCATGCAAATATTCGCTCTTATTTAGTAGGTGAGGGGTTAGAAAAGGCGGAGGGGTTAGCAGCAGAATACCAACAACACGGTGTACCAGAAGAATTAGCATGGAATATAGCGATAGCGCCTCCTATGGTATCTGCCTTGGACGTTATTGAAGCTGCAACAATGAATAATTATCCATTAAGCGAAGTTGCTCAAACGTATTTTGCATTAGGATCATTGATGCAATTGGATTGGTTTAGAATGGAAATTGGTAAACATCCAGTACGAAATAATTGGGATTCTTTAGCACGCGCAGCATGTAAGGATGAGCTTGATAAACAACAACGTAACTTAACAGATGCTATATTTCGTTACCGCACCAAAGAAAATACAATTGATGAGAGTATTAATTTTTGGATGCAGGATTATAGACATTTAGTTGATCGCTGGTATTATGTGATTGCAGATTTAAAAGCAACCACTATGCGTGATTTTAGTGTATTTGCTGTTGCTTTACGTGAATTATCTGATCTTGCACAGGCAAGTCAATTACCGGTAAGCGCATAATGAACTTATATCCTTTTATTCGCAATTTTCTATTTCAATTAGATCCAGAAAAATCGCATGATCTTACTTTAAAGTTATTACAAAAGAGCGAGCTAATACTCCCACATAGCATGCCCAAATTACCAAAAACAGTGATGGGGTTGTCTTTTCCTAACCCCGTAGGTCTTGCTGCAGGGTTTGATAAGAATGGTGATTGTATTGAAGGCATGGGGTCATTAGGATTTGGTTTTATTGAAGTAGGCACGATTACACCACGCCCACAATTTGGTAATGCCAAACCACGTTTATTTCGTTTAGAGCGTGATGAGGCGATTATTAACCGTATGGGATTTAATAATAAGGGAATTGATTATTTGTGTAATCGTTTAAAAAAACGACGTTATCAAGGAATCATTGGTGTTAATATTGGTAAAAATTCCGATACACCCATTGAAAATGCTATTGATGATTATAAAATCTGTTTTGAAAAAGCTTATCCTTTGGCCGATTATATTACCTTAAATATTTCATCACCAAATACTACAAATCTGCGTAGCTTACAAAGTGGAGTTTTATTAGAAAATTTATTGTCCGAAATAAAAGAATTGCATACCCGCTTAGCACAGCAATCACAACGATATATACCTTTAGTCATAAAAATTGCACCCGATTTAACGCAAGAAGAAATAGTTAGCTTGGCTGAAAAATTAATAACCTATAAATGTGATGGTGTTATTGCTACCAATACAACAGTAGAGCGACCTTTGTTACGCGATGAACAATCAACGCAAATAGGGGGATTAAGTGGTGCGCCACTCATGCCACTGGCAACACGTGTATTGGAAAGCCTACATCAATTCATGGACGGGTCAATCCCGATTATTGGTGTGGGAGGAATCATGTCGGCAGATGATGCCAAAGCTAAGATAGCTGTTGGTGCTGATTTAGTCCAAGTATATACTGGGTTAGTTTATAAAGGTCCTTCTTTAGTAGGCGATATAATTGCTGCGCTCAAGAGTTAATGCTCTATGGCTACACATCTCCCCTTGCGGGAGAGCTCGACCGCGCTTTGCGCGGGCGGGTGAGGCTACGAAGAAATATAAATCAATAAATTACTTTTCTATCTTCGTAGCCTCCCTCACCCTCGCAAGCTGTGCTTGCATTTCCCTCTCCCACAAGAGGGGAGGGGATTTAGTTTACAAATAAGGGGTGAATAACCAAAACAATGCATCGCGAATTTTAATAATCATTCGTCGATGTTTTAATTTGACCACGGTAATCTCTTGTGATTTTTCCTTACAATGATCGAAATACTCTGTTAATTGCTCACCAAACGCATTGTTATAAAACTCAATATTCATCTCAAAGTTCAATCGCAAGCTGCGAATATCAAGGTTTGCTGAACCAAATTGTCCATAATAACTATCGATAATAAGTAATTTCGTGTGCACAAAAGGAGCAGGCTGGTAATATATTTTTATTCCATAATCCAGTAATCTTGGCAAAATATGGCGAGTAGCCCAATGCAATAGCTTAAGATTATTTTTTGCTGGTAATAAAATATTCACTTGCACGCCACGTAATGCGGCAGCTTGTAAAGCGCCTATGATTTCTTGCGTCGGTAAGAAATAAGGGGTAATAATATCAACGCGCTTTAATGCAGAAGATATTGCGCTAGTGATAATCATAGCGAGCTTCCCTACATATTCATTAGGTCCATCATCAATTGCTCGACACGATAAAGAATGCGACTTTTTTACCTCATTTTTATCGACAATATGTTGAAGATGCTGTTTAGTTGCCGTACGCCAGTCATCGATAAAAATACAGGCTAATTGCGTGACGATAGGCCCCGTTAGGCGAAAATGAATATCTTGCACAAGATCACGTTGTTTAATTTTATTCAAATTATTATGACTAATATTCATGCCACCCGTAAATGCGATAATATTATCGACCACCAAGATTTTACGGTGCAAACGAAGGTTAATATATAGACTGGGTGGAATAACTGAGGGTGGATCAAAGCGAGCCACACGAACCTTCCCTTTCTTTAAAAGTTTGCTGGGTTCCTGCCAAGAATATTTCTCACCTATACCATCAATTAAAACATAGACTTCTACGCGTCGTGCTTTTGCTGCTATTAACGCCCTGATAAATTCTTTGCCTGTTTTATCCGTTTGAAAGATATAAGTAGAGAGGTAGATAGTTGATTTTGCCTCATTTATTGCTTGTAACATGGCAGGATAAGCATTGTCACCATTTTGTAGTAATTCAGCATTATTGCCATCTTCTAGAGATAAAGAACATAAGCTATTGCTAATATTAAATACGCCATGAAAATGAGCGGGGATCACTTTATGCTGGGGTAATGTGTTTTCCAATTTTACCTTAGGCGGTAGAGTAGGGCGAAAGAGCGGCTCATGGTGTATTGAGCGGGCTCTACTGTACTTATGTTGATTGATACCAAACATATAATACAAAAGCGAACCAATAAAGGGGTAACCTAAACAAACCGCCATCCAACCAAGCGCACTGCGCGAGTCACGTTTAGTTAATAAAGCATGTGTAGCACAGATGAGCCCAATACTAAAATGTAGGATGATAAGTATGGTTGAAATTGATAGCGTGTCAATCTTCATTTTTATATGCCATCCTAGTATTGTAAAAGACTTGAACAGTTGGGAGCAGTCTCTTTTAAGTAATTGTTTGAATTGATTATATCAGAGTTTTCCCCAGCTTTTGCTCATGTTATCCTTCAACTTACCCTCTATTTCTGTGTACAACCATTCAGGTAGAGTCAAAAATCTTGCTAAATCGCGGAAAAAGCTATATACAATGGAAAAAAACGTGTTAAACTACCTTCGTCTAGCTATATTTGATAATCTTTCCAATTGCCCGGCTAGTTTTTATGTTTATATTATAGGAGAAAATCCATGGCCTTGAAAAAATCAACTGCAAAACGCGCAGCTCCAAAAGCTAAACCTGTGAGCCGTAGCAAAGCTAAAGTTGCTAAAGTAGCACCTAAGCCAGTAGTAAAGAAATCTTCCAAACCTATCCCTAGCAAGCAAACTAAAGCACAATTGTTAACAGAAGTTGCTGTAGCTGCTTCTTTAGAGAAGAAACATGCAAAAGCTTTCTTCACTGCTTTGCGCGAACTCGTTGAACGCCACATGCATGCTAAAGGTTCAGGCGAAGTTGTGATTCCAGAATTAGGTATTAAAGTTCGTCGCGTTAAAAAGCCTGCTACTAAAGCACGCAAGGGTCGTAACCCATTTACAGGCGAAGAGATCATGATCAAAGCTAAACCAGCTCGTAACAGCATTAAAGTTACTGCAATGAAAGCATTAAAACAACTCGCTGAATAATGGGAGGATACCTGTTATAACAGAGGCTGCGTCAGCGCGGTTTTGGTTATGACGGGTATAGTTGGTGTCTTTACATGTTGAATAAAAGCTTATGGACCAACCTTATATCACTAGCGCTAATTGGTTTAGGTTTTCTAAATCATAATCAATGGTTATATGATGTTGGTCTATTTGCCTTCTCTGGAGCTATCACTAATTGGCTCGCTATCTATATGTTGTTTGAAAAAGTTCCCGGCATTTATGGCTCAGGGGTAGTACCCAATCAATTCGAATCTTTCAAATTTGGTTTGTATGATTTAATTATGAATCAATTTTTTACACGTGATAATATTCACCGCTTTATGCAATCAGATGAGTTAGCGCTTGATAAATCCTCAGCAGCAATTAATGAAACAATAAATGATATGGATTTTAATCCACTATTTGATGCATTAGTCGGTGCAGTAGAGCAATCCTCCTTAGGCACAGTCTTGCACTTGGTAGGTGGGAAAAAGTTTTTAGAAGGTTTGCGTGAACCTTTTTTAGAGCGTGTACACATCGCTTTAGGAGATATGTTGGCAAATGGCTCGGCAGAAAAGATTGCAGCTAAGCTTATGCCAAATGATGAAATACTGCATGATAAAGTGGCATTAATCGTGAAAAAACGTATTGATGAATTAACACCTTATCTTGTTAAAAAAATTGTCCAAAAAATGATTCATAAACATTTAGGATGGTTGGTAGTATGGGGCGGTGTATTTGGTGGTTTTATCGGATTGATCGCGGCAATTAGGGTTTAAAACGTGGTAACAGCAAGCAAAAGGAGCTGCAGTTGATAGCAGAATTTGGTCATCTTTTTCTTATTACTGCATTTGTATTAGCAATATTACAAGTTATTATCTTTTGCATTACCCATTACACCAAGCAAAACAGATTATTAACTGCCATCTTCCCATTAACTTTGGCGCAAGGATTTTTCATCTTTATCAGTTACTTGGCCTTAACCTATGCTTTTATCACCAATGATTTCTCAGTAACTTATGCAGCATCTAATTCAAATCAATTACTTCCCTTAATGTATCGCATTTCTGCTGTATGGGGTGCTCATGAGGGCTCTTTATTATTGTGGGTATTGATGTTGAGTGCTTGGAGTGTTGCTCTAGCGCTTTGGAGTCGTCGTTTAGCACAAGAGCAATTTGCAATAGTATTAGTTGTATTAGCATTTGTTAGTGTAGGGTTTTTAGCCTTTATCTTGTTTACCTCAAATCCCTTTGAGCGGATATTACCTTATCCACCTTTATATGGTGCTGATTTAAACCCGCTATTACAAGATATTGGTCTTATTTTACATCCACCTATTTTATATATGGGTTATGTAGGATTCTCCGTAGCCTTTGCTTTTGCTGTAGCGGGGTTAATTTCTGGCCGAATTGATCAACAATGGATGCGCTGGTGTCGGCCATGGACTTTATTGGCCTTTGCTTTTTTATCAGTAGGTATTACCTTAGGAAGTTGGTGGGCATATTATGAACTTGGTTGGGGTGGTTGGTGGTTTTGGGATCCTGTTGAAAATGCTTCGCTGATGCCTTGGTTGGTAGGAGCTGCATTAATTCATTCATTAGCAGCCTCAGAATCACGTGATATTTTTAAATCATGGACAATTTTACTAGCCATTTTAGCATTTTCACTCAGTTTATTAGGAACCTTTTTAGTTCGCTCTGGCGTATTAACATCAGTACATGCGTTTGCAAATGATCCGGGACGCGGCTTATTTATCTTAGGATTTTTGTTAGTGATCGTCGGTAGTGCTTTATCCTTATACGCTTGGCGTGCTTTTAAATTACAAGGGAATGCAACGTTTGCTTGGTTATCAAGGGAAACGTTATTACTCATTAATAATTTATTATTAATAGTTGCTTGTGCCACCATTTTAGTGGGTACGATATACCCCTTAATTTTAGATGCGCTAACAACAGAAAAAATTTCCATTGGCCCACCCTATTTTAATCTATTAATTGTACCTTTTGGCCTGCTACTCGCATTTTTGATGGCGTTTGGCCCCATCAGTGTATGGAAAAAAATGGATATAAAGCAAGTTTGGCAACGCTTGCGCTATATTCTGTTAGCTAGCATTTTATTAGGGATTGGTTTGCCCTTATTGATAGCTGGCGCTGTGACACCCTTATTGTTATTGAGTGTGACGATTGCTATATGGCTTATATTAGCTACTTTAGAAGATGTGCTAAGACGATCACGCTATGAATGGCGTTCACTTTTTAAATTAAAACTAAGTTATTATGGAATGATCATCGCGCATCTTGGTATTGCTGTGCTTATCATTGGAATTAGCTCTGTAAGTCATTATGAAGTGGAGCGAGAAATACGAATGGCCATTGGTGATAACGCAACAGTAGGGCCCTATAACTTTAATTTAACAGAAATAAAAGCGAGTGATGGATCAAATTTCCAAGGTGCGGCAGGCATATTTAGGGTATCTTATAAAGATAAACAAATTGCCATTATGAAACCAGAAAAAAGGCTTTATTTTATCCGCAATATACCTATTGCTGAAACAGCGATTGCCCCTGGATTTTTTAGTGATTTATACGTAGCATTGGGTGAACCCTATGATGATAATAGTTGGTCGGTTCGTATTTACTATAAACCCTTTGTGCGTTGGATTTGGTTGGGTGGATTGATGATGGCGGCAGGAGCATTATTATCTGCTATGAGTCGATGGTATCGTTTATCAAAAGGAAGTTAAACATGAAATTTCGCTATATAATTCCATTATTAATTTTTTTTGGACTGACTATTTTTTTAGCAGCAGGCTTGAAAAATGATCCGAGTAAATTACCATCCGCATTAATCGATAAACCGTTACCACCATTTGAATTGCCTAACCTTGATGACACCATGCTGGTTAAATCAACTGATTGGTACGGAGAAGTTGCGCTTATTAACATTTGGGGAAGTTGGTGTGCGCCATGTCGTGAAGAGCATCCATTATTATTAGCTATAGCGCAAGAAGGGGTGCCTATTTATGGAGTTAATTATAAAGATAATCCTAAAGCAGCAATGAATTGGCTAATTGAATTTGCCTCCCCTTATAAAATGATCATTCGCGATGATACAGGAAAATTGGGGATTGATTTGGGTGTTTATGGAGTACCAGAGACATTTATTCTTGATAAGAAGGGCATTATTCGCTATAAATGGGTGGGCATTTTAACAGAAAAGGCCTGGTTGGAAGAGTTAAGACCTATTGTTGAAAAATTAAGAGCAGAGTAAATATGTTAACAATTACAGAACAAATAGCAAAAGAATTACAAGTCAATACGCAGCAAGTGGAAGCCACAATTCATTTATTAGATGAAGGCTCTACTGTACCTTTTATTGCACGATACCGTAAAGAAGTGACCGGTGGATTAGATGATACCGCGCTGCGAACATTAGAAGAACGTTTATATTATTTACGTGAAATGAGTGAACGCCGTGAAGTAATACTAAAAAGTATTGCTGAACAACAAAAACTCACACCTGAATTACAAGCTGAAATTTTAGCTGCCGACACTAAAACCCGTTTAGAAGATTTATATCGCCCTTATAAACCAAAACGTCGAACCAAGGGTCAGATTGCTATTGAAAACGGTTTAGAGCCTTTAGCGCAAGCTTTATTCGATAACCCTAATTTGGTACCTGCAGATGAAGCCCAAGCTTATCTCAATGAAGAAAAAGCGGTAACCAGTATTAAAGACGCTTTAGAAGGCGCAAAATATATATTGATGGAACGTTTTGCTGATTTACCTGATCTTGTCGGGAAATTACGTGATTATTGTGCCGAAAACGGTTTATTAAAAAGTAAACTAATTGAAGGTAAAGCAGAAGAGGGTGCTAAATTTTCCGATTATTTTGACAGACAAGAACTTATTCGCTCAATTCCCTCGCACCGTATGTTAGCTTTATTGCGTGCACGACAAGAAGGTATTTTAACCTTGCAATTAGTTCTACCAGAAGAAAAAGAGGGTGCAGACCTAGCTATTACTGAACAAATGATTGCAAGCCATGTAGGTATCTCTTCTCAAGGACGCGCTGCTGATACTTGGTTAATGGAAGTTGTGCGTTGGACCTGGCAGGTGAAATTATCAATTCATCTTGAATCTGAATTAATTTCCCAAGCAAAAGAAGCAGCAGAAACAGAGGCAATTAAAGTATTTGGTATTAATTTGCGTGATTTATTATTAGCAGCTCCTGCTGGATTACGCGTCACAATGGGTCTTGATCCGGGTATTCGCACCGGGGTTAAAATTGCTGTTGTTGATGATACAGGCAAATTGTTAGATACCGGTGTTATTTATCCTCATGCTCCTAAAAATCAATGGGATCAATCTATAGCCCTATTAGCCTTACTGTGTAAAAAACATAAAGTAGAGCTAATTAGCATTGGTAATGGCACCGCTTCACGTGAAACAGATAAATTAGTAGGCGATTTAATTAAAAAGCACCCTGATTTACATTTGACTAAAGCGACTGTTAGTGAGGCTGGTGCATCGGTGTATTCTGCTTCAGCATTTGCTGCAAAAGAATTTCCTGAGCTGGATGTCACTTTGCGTGGTGCAGTTTCCATAGCAAGACGTTTACAAGATCCACTCGCTGAATTAGTGAAAATTGAGCCAAAAGCTATTGGTGTTGGCCAATATCAACATGATGTTAGTCAAACACAATTAGCCCGTACGCTTGATACGATTGTAGAGGATTGCGTTAACAATGTTGGTGTTGATATCAATAGTGCTTCTGCGCCTTTATTAACGCGTATCTCTGGTTTAAATCAATCATTAGCTGAAAATATTATTGCTTTTCGTGATGCTAATGGACGTTTTGTTAATCGTGAAGAATTGAAGAAAGTAAAACGATTAGGCGAAAAAGCCTTTGAACAGTCAGCTGGATTTTTACGCATAGCAAATGGCGCTAATCCGTTAGATGCATCCTCTGTGCATCCTGAAGCCTATCCTGTTATCACCCAAATTTTAATGAAAAATAATAAACAATTAAAAGAGGTTATAGGCAATAGTCAATTTTTAACGTCTTTACGCGCACAAGATTATGTTACTGAGCAATTTGGTTTGCCAACCATACAAGACATCTTACGCGAACTTGATAAGCCCGGTCGTGATCCTCGTCCAGATTTCAAAACAGCAGTCTTTAAAGAGGGTGTAGAGGAGATCGCACAATTAACTGTGGGGATGCTATTAGAGGGCGTAGTAACCAACGTCACCAATTTTGGAGCATTTGTAGATATTGGTGTTCACCAAGATGGTTTGGTTCATGTGTCGCAACTTTCTCATCGTTTTGTTAAAGATCCGCATGAGGTAGTTAAAACTGGTGATGTGGTTCGCGTCAAAGTGACTGAGGTTGATGCTAAAAGAAAACGCATTGGTTTAACGATGCGCTTGGACGAAACGGTTATAGCCAACCCACAAACACAAGATAAAACAATGAGCAAAGCTTCTTATAAACCGGCAAAAGTTGCTGCTCCGGTTGTGGAGTCAGCTTTTGCATTAGCCTTTAAAAAGGCACAGGAAAAAGCTGCAAAGTAAAAGTGTGTTTTGCTTATTACCGACCTGAAAGAAGATAATACTCTCATCCTCTCCCCCTGTGGGAGAGGGGAAGAGGGTTGATTACCTAACGGTAATAATAGCTGTCTTTTAGTAATATATGCCTATAATATTACCGTTAGGTAATAAATGCATGGTATTCACTAAAATTCTCTGCTATTATTACCGTTAGGTAATAGAGTGTGGAGGCTATCTTGGGACAATCAGACAACCCTAATTCATCGCAGTCAAATATAAAAATCCAAAAAAAACAAGTGGTTAATAGTAAAAGCCTTGGGGCCATCGTACAAAAAGTGCGCAAACAACAACAACTGACACAGCTTGATGTAGCGTTAGTTGTTAATTCTGGTAACCGTTTTTTAAGTGAGTTAGAAAATGGTAAACCAACAGTGCAATTACAAAAAACCTTGGATACCTTACAAGCATTAGGCATTAAAATATATTTGGAATGGGTAGATGAGCAATAATTTATCGATATATTTATTGGGTATAAAAGCAGGAACTTTAGCATCAGTGCATGGAGAATATATTTTTACCTATAAGCCAGAGTATGTGGAAAAAAAATTACCTGCCTTATCGCTTTCCTTACCATTACAAGTAGCACCATTTACCGCCTATCAAACAAAACCTTTTTTTTCTAATTTATTGCCCGATGCGATGCAGCGTGAATTGCTTGCAAAGAATATAGGTACATCGACAGGTAATCCCTATGCAATGTTAAAAGAGGTGGGAAAAGATGCTGCTGGCGCAGTGATGATTCTACCAGAAGCTGAAAATAGGGCAGACATCGATGTAGTGCCAGAATATCAAGAACTCACTGAGCAGCAATTAAAAGAATGGTGTCATAGTCTTCCTACCGATCCCTTATTATTTCGTCATGGTATGCGATTATCATTAGCAGGTGCGCAGAGTAAAATGTCCGTTAGGTATGACTCAGGAAAATTTTACAAACCACTCAATGCGTATTCGCCAAGTACATATATTATCAAACCACCGCCGCCAGTATTTTCAGATATGGTGTATAACGAATATTTTTGCATGCAACTTGCTGCTCTTAGTAAACTACCTGTTGCAGATACGCATTTAGTGAGTTTGCATGAAACCACACCTATTTTACTCATCGAAAGATACGACAGGCATTTTGATCAGCAAGGCAACATTCAACGCATCCACCAAGAAGATTTTTGCCAAGCACTTGGTATTTTACCAGAAAATAAATATCAGGCTGATGGTGGGCCGAGCTTGCTAGATTGTTTTAGTTTGATTAAAGCACACAGTAACACACCGATAAAAGACATTCAGACGTTCGTATATTGGATTATATTTAATCTTATTGTTGGTAATAACGATGCGCATGCTAAGAATATTTCTCTACTCCATCGCCAAGATGCTATTTATTTGGCACCACTTTATGACTTGCTAAGTACAGCAGTTTATGGTGATCAATTAAGTAATTTGTTTGCTATGAAGATAAATGCAAAAAAACAATATGATAGGTATTTTACCAGTAATGATTTGCTAGCATTAGCTAGTGAATTTGAATTGAAATCGACGTTAATGCAGGATTTAATTAATCGGTTTTTAGCAGTTTGCCAGCAACAAGTAGATAAGCTGCATGAGCATTTTATAGCAACCTATGGCAAGCAAGAGGTGGTGGAAGAGATGGTTGTTTTAATCAATATTCGTATTAAAAAACTGCTTAAATGATCAGGGTTTGTAGTCTTGATATCACTTAAAATACACCCAATAAATTTTTTGTATCCTCTGTGTCCAGAGTATCATAGTGGTAAAAATTGTAGTCAATTTCAGCAAGCGTTTGTGAGTGGCCGACTTTATTTAACGTTGCAGTACCAGCGCTTAACGTAACGACAGGGCGCTAGGTAAAATAGCGACAAGTTGTTACTTCAGAGGCAATTGCATTAGATGTTATGGCAGCAGGCTGATGCTAAGAAGCGTTATTTTTTTCATTATTTAATCATCCTACCCGTTAGGTATCACTGTATTATGCCGAATGATACTGAAGTGTATTAATGAATACAAATCTTTTTAAAAATTAACGTTTTTACTGCAAAGCTATGTTATATTTTAAAACATTCAAAATGCAATTTTCGCATACTAAAGGGGAAAATGATGAAACTCTATTATTCTAAAGGTGCTTGTTCCTTATGCCCACATATTATTCTAAATGAACTAAATATTCCTTGTGAGGTTGAATTAGTTGATTTAAAAACTAAACAAACTGCATCAGGCAGTAACTTTTTAGCAATTAATCCTAAAGGTGCAGTGCCGACGTTAGCGCTCGATAATGGGGAAATATTGACAGAGAATATAAGTATTTTACAATATTTAGCTGATAATTTTTCTGGTAAAGCCGTATTACCTGAAATCGGTGATATGCAACGTTACCATGTTATAGAATGGTTGAGTCATGCAGCGACTGATCTTCATAAAGGTTTTGGTCCATTATTTAATCCACAAGTTCCACAAGAAGTTAAAGATGAAATTTTCCTGCCACTGCTCATTAAACGATTTGATCATGTCGATAAAAGGCTAGGTCAACATGAATATCTTGCTGGTAAAGATTTTTCACTCGCTGATGCTTATGTGTTTGTTTTAATGCGTTGGTTTGCTGCTTTTAAAGTAGAATTATCACAATGGCAAAATATCCCACGGTATTTTGAAACTATTAAGTCAAGAGCGGCAGTACAAAAAACAATGAAGGAAGAGGGGCTAATTTAGCACCCGCCAAAAACCTTTTGTAGCCTCGATGGAGCAAAGTGACATCAAGGCTACATCAGATATTATTTCGGACCCAGGTTAATATTAATTACGCCCTAACTTTTAAAAGTTGGCCAATTTGCAGTATCTCATTGGCCTTTATCTTATTTAAGGCGAGTAACTGCTTTGTAGTAATATTAAACTGACGTGCAATTTTTGATAGGCTATCACCAGCGCGCACTTTATAGGTGCTAATAGTGGACTTGCCAGTGCTAGCAATTATTATTTTTTCAGAGCGGGAAGGAGTGAGTTTTACGCCATCAACAGTGAGTTGACTCCAGCGGCTATTAACACGTTTTTCAAAAGGGACATCATTTAAACGTGAAATAAAGAGCTCAACTTTATCAGAAGGCATCAATAAAATATGCGAAGTAGGCGTGGTGCGAATACGCTGTTTAATTCCAGGATTAAGGTCATATAATTCATCAACAGATATATCTGCTAATTTTGCAGCCAAATCCAAATCGATTGGGGAGTTTATATAAACAGGTGCAAAGTATGTTTTTTCGGTAGCAAAAAAAGTATCATCACCTTGTTGATCAGAAATAACTTTTGATAAAGCAATTAATTTAGGAACATATTCACGTGTAATTGATGGTAAATTTAATGACCAAAAATCAGTAGGCTTACCTGCAGCACGATTCTTTCGAATTGCACGTTGCACGGTGCCCTCACCAGAATTATAAGCAGCTAATACTAATAACCAGTCACCATCAAATAATTCATCTAAATACTCTAAATAATCAAGCGCTGCTTGAGTTGAGGATTGTAAATCGCGACGCCCATCGTACCAATGGTTTTGTTTAACACCAAAACGGGTTGCAGTAGATGGTATTAATTGCCACAATCCAACAGCAGATCGATTAGAAGCTTCTAAATCATAAGCGCTTTCAATAAAAGGTAATAAGGCTAATTCGCCTGGCATATCTCGGTCAGCAATTTCTTGTGCGAGATAAGGAATATAAGGATGTGCGCGCTGCAAAGTTTGATTTACAGTATCGATATTTCTTTGATAACTAGCAATATGTTTTTTAACTGGTGCGTGATGATTCGCAAAATCAATTTCGAAGTTATCTAGCAGCTTATCCCACGCTTCTGTGTTACTATCTTTAACTTCAGGTTTGAATAAGTTAGTCTTTTTGGAAACGGGAAGAGTAGATGCAACCCGGTCGCCCGACGGGTTTTTTAACGCAGTGTCTTGTGGCCGATGCTCTGCGAGGGACAATTCATGTTTTTCACTGGGGCTTACTGGTGATACCGGGGAACATCCACTAACTACTACGATGACCCCTAACAAGCAAGCTGTGCTAAACGTTTTCATGGTGGGGATTATATCTGTAAAATCACCTAAAAGTAAAGGGATAATTGGTAATTATTCACAAATAGAGTATGTTTTGCTTCTAAATAGAATAACAAACCCATTTTTATATAACGAATTGAATTAAATTTTAATTATTAATTATGAAAACAATCTATATATACACTGATGGCGCATGTAGTGGCAACCCCGGTCCTGGTGGTTGGGGAGCTATTTTGCGTTATAATGCACATGAAAAAGAATTATCTGGTGCGGAATTAAATACCACAAATAATCGTATGGAATTAATGGCGGCAATTGAAGGATTACGTGCATTAAAAAAAGATTCTCATGTTATTTTAACATCAGACTCAGAATATTTGCGTCAAGGAATAACTAAATGGATTATTCAATGGCAACAACGTAATTGGTTAACTGCAAATAATAAACCTGTTAAAAATAAAGATTTATGGCAAATATTATTAGATGAAACGACTCGACATAAAATAGAATGGCATTGGGTGCGTGGTCATACTGGTCATATAGAAAATGAAAGAGCAGATGAACTAGCTCGACTTGCTATTAAAAAATTACTGCAGGAATAATATGCGACAAATAATATTAGATACAGAAACGACAGGGCTTGAGCCTAAATTAGGTCATCGAATTATTGAAATTGGTTGTATAGAGCTTGTTAATCGTAAACCAACAACACGTAATTTTCATTACTATCTTAATCCTGAGCGTGAGATTGATGCAGGCGCTTTAGCAGTACATGGGCTTAGTCAAAGCTTCTTGCAAGATAAACCGTTATTTTCTGCAATTGCGGATGAATTTTTACAGTTTATTAAAGGTGCTGAATTAATTATTCATAACGCAAGTTTTGATATATCGTTTATTGAAGCAGAATTGCAACGTTTACCTGGCTATTGTGCAACTGTTACAGAGTTTTGTACCGTGGTAGATACTTTAGGCATGGCGCGTAAAAAATTCCCCGGTCAAAAAAATTCCTTAGATGCTTTATGTAAGCGTTTTGAAATAGATAATAGTAATCGTACGTTACACGGTGCTTTATTAGATGCGCAATTACTTGCAGAAGTTTATTTACGTTTAACGGGTGGGCAACGGATATTTTCCTTTGAAGAAAATAGTATTGATACGCAACTAAGAAATGATTCGTCCCTGCAAACCCCTGGACAAATAAATAAAATCTATGACATTCCTGTAATCACTGCTAACACAGAAGAAATACAACTCCATAATGTTTTATTAAACTTACTCTCAAAGCGAAATTCTGACGGCCAAAAATGGTAGATTTGTGAAATTATAAGCAAAATTTTAAAGGCAGTATAAACTTATATAGTTGCAGCTCAAGTCATTACTGTTAGTTTAGGGGGAAGCTCTATTGTGCCAACCAAACAATATACAATAGAGGATTTAATAGCTATAACAGATGAAGCATTGTATAACAGTAAACACAATGGAAGAAACCAGGTCAATCTTGGTAATATTAATACAGCCCAACCTAATAGAAAAGATCCTGAACATTTACGCCTAGTACAATAATTATAAATAGGATGGTATAAGCATTGAATCAATTACATATTGTTACACCCACCTTTAAATCAGAATACTTGCAGTTACTTACGCATAAAAACATTTTTTTAAAAATGGATTGTTTTCAACCTACAGGAAGTTTTAAAATTCGAGGCATTGGTTACCTTTGCCAAGATCTGATCGCAAAAGGTTGCCAACATTTTGTCGCATCATCGGGTGGAAATTCAGGTTATGCTGTCGCTTATGCAGGTAAAAAATTACATGTCCCAGTAACTGTTTTTGTACCTAAGAGTACAAATGCAATTTTTTTAAAACGATTAACTGAAGAGAATGCAACAGTCAAAGTTGCAGGGGAAGTATGGGATGAGGCACATCAAGCTGCAATGGCGTTTGTGAAGGAGGTCAATGGAGGTTATATTCCTCCCTTTGATCACCCGTTAATATGGCAAGGTCACGCTTCGATTGTCGATGAGATAGTTGAACAATGTCCAAAACCAGATGCCATTCTTGTTGCAGTTGGTGGCGGTGGTCTTGCTTGTGGAATATTGCAAGGTTTAGATAAATACAATTGGTCAGATGTTCCTCTATTTGCCGTAGAAACAGAAGGCTGTGCATCGTTTGCAGCAACGTTAAAGGCAGGCAAGTTAGTTTCCGTTGATAAAATTAATACTATTGCCACGTCATTAGGAGCAAAAACGGTTACCGCTAAATTAGTAGAATGGATGCATAAACGCGTTATACATTCGTTGGTTGTAACTGATAGGGATGCTATTTTGGCCTGTCGTCATTTTGTTGATGATCATCGGGTATTAGTAGAACCAGCCTGTGGAGCTGCATTATCGGTAGTTTATAATGTTGAACAATTTCCTTTATTGGCTGATAAAAAGAATATTGTAGTGATTGTTTGTGGCGGAGTAGGGATTTCATTAGATTTGATGCAAGATTATTTACAAAAAACAGGGGCAATCTTAGAGCGCCACTAACCTCATCAAAGCTACTCGGTATTGCTCTATTATTTTCAGTTAAATTGAAATTTTAATTTCCTTATCCAATATAACCTTTTTTTTATTCGCGATAAAATATTAGCCTTTGGTTGCGCTTGTAAGAGGCGGCATTTTCCTTCATTAAGTTGTTTTAATGTAATTAATGCATTAGTCATTTCTTGCCATAAATTAATATGGGATCTAATACAATGCGGTAACTGATAAATATCATTACAAATGTAATAATCTATTGTGGTATTAACTCCATCATATATGCTTAATAGGTCAAACGCTCGTTTCTGAAATTCAGCTGTTACGTGAGTAGAATCGAGTTCGCCAATATGGGTTACTCTAGAGCATATCGGTTGTAATACTTGTAAATTAGGGTCACTTAATATGTGGTTATAAAGTGCTAAATCCCAACCATTGAATTTAGCCCCACAAGCGTCAATGGCATATTCGGAGTTTTCTAACCAATTTGGTTTGATATGTTTTATCCATTGTTCATTAGTAAAAATTAATCCTAGACTATTTATTAATTTAGTTTTCACTAATGTACTAGGTTCGCTCGGATTTGAAATAAAACCAGCGCTAACACAACCTCCCAAAAGTAAATTAAGAGCAATGATATTTGAATGATCTTGATGAAGATACCAGTTGGCTAGTTTTGTAATGTCCGGCGATACAACAAGATCTTCTTCTAAATAAATGCAACAAAGTGAACCTGAAATAAAAATGTTTTCAAGCATGTGATAAGGATTATGTCGGACTCCAAAAATGGTTGGATTTACCCCAATAAAATAATTATAGGGTTCCAATAAACGTTCGGCTATTTCAAAAAAATACGGGACTTTGTCGCTTGGCTCTAATTGAATATGAATTTCCCAGCCTTGTAAATCATTTTTAATAAGAGATAATATGAGCCTCTCAAAATACTTGGGTCTTTTATAAGCTGTAATTGCAATTGTTTTTGAAGGCATAATATTACTCTCTCAATTAAATTAGCGGGAAGCAGTCTTTCAAGGCTGATATATTTATTTTGTTTTTAAAAATCTCTATTTTTTTTAAGGCCTTTTTATAATCTATGCAATCTTCGATTATATAAGGAAGATGATCATTTCTTCCGCAAGATAAAAAGTAGTCAATGAATTTGAAACCGTTTCCAGCAAGCTTGTTAGAAATTTTTATATATATAGCAGGAATATTAAAGGCATCAGCGCATATTAATCCGTGTAATGAGCTGCTTAAAATATAAGAACAACTCTTTATTTGATTAAGCACTTTTATTGGATCTTGCTGTGTATCTATGACCAGCACGTCATTATCCATCATTGACATAATTACTCTTTTGTCGTGTTTATCGACATAATGAGGAATAATCCCATATTTATACTGAGTCCGTACATTTTGATCGAAAAATAGACTGATCAAGCAAGCTGGATCACCTAGCACTTTAGCCGGAGGTAAACCTTGTTGTTGAATTTTTTTATTAGTTAAGGGGCCGCGCACTGCCTGTATAGCTTTTGGCTTGCTTTGTAAATGCTCCTTTGTATCTATAAACCCAGCACCCCAAACGATGCTATTAACATCAGCCCCTTTTAAAATTGAGCCAATCGATAGCAGGTTTATACAATTGCAAAATTCATAGGGCGGTACAATTTTAAAACTACAGGTAGGTGAAAGTTTTTGACTAATGGTCAAACCTAATAAATCGCCGAAGTTAATATCAGCGGAAAAAAGCTTAATGGGCGTAGGTTGTTGTGCAACCAATGTTATAGGTAAATCCATAATGCGTTCTCTGAGAATCATATTTTAATTTCAAGTTTTATTGCAATTTAGCATGCTTTTTAAAGCTGTATTATAAGATTACAGAGATAATACCCTATTCTGATTTATTAATAAACTAAACTAGCACAGTTTTGCGCTGGCAGTAGTAAGTCAAATAAATTATATTTGCCATTAGGAGATATACCAATCCAGAACAGGCTCTAACTTCGGATTTAATTTGTAACCATCAATATTACTTAATCCACCGGCCAACAACACTTCCTCATCTAAGAAAAAATTACCAGTACACAGTTTACTATCTTTAGTAAAAATTTCATAAGCTGCATCAGCCACAATACTAGGACTTAGTGCAGCTTGATAGACAACATCAGGAAGTTTTAATTGCACCGCTGTAGTAGCCACGACATATTTTGGCCACAATGAATTAACACCAACGCCATCTTTAGCGAGCTCCACTGATAAGCCCAATGTGCATAAGCTCATATTATATTTAGAAATTGTATAAGCTAAATTACCGTTAAAATGTTTTTTATTTAAATTAATCGGTGGTGACAGGGTTAATATATGGGGGTTATTAGCTTTGCGCAAAAAAGGCAGGCAAGCTTGTGAACAGGCAAATGTTGCCCGCCCGTTAACTGCAGCAACTAAATCAAATCTTTTCATCGGAGTTTCTAATATGGAGGGGGATAAAAATAGGGCGCTTGCATTATTAACTAATATATCAATGCCGCCAAATTGATCTACTGTTTTCTGCACGGCTTGTTGGATGGCATTTTCATCACGGACGTCAACGATCAATGGCAAAGCATTGCCACCTTTTGCTTCAATCGCTTTAGCCGCTGTGTAAATAGTGCCTGGTAAGCGGGGATCAACTTCAGCTGTTTTAGCTGCAATAACAATATTTGCACCATCTTGTGCACAACGTAAGCCAATTTCCAATCCAATACCGCGGCTTGCACCACTAATAAATACCGTTTTATTTTTCAGTGGCTGCATAACCGTTTCCTATTTTAATTAAAGAGCCGGCATTGTCTTTCTCAGGATGCCAATTTGGGGATAGGGTAGATAAGACTTTCATAGGTTTCTCCTTGAAACACTGTGAATAATAATAACGAGGGATCATTGCTGATTTCTAGCAATATCTGAGTTTATCAAAGCATAGTAAATACTACAAAGCAATACCATTAGAGTTTTGGTATATAATTGTCTGTATAGTAATTCATCTATATAATATTTTATCGTGGGTAATGCTATTTACCAGCAAGGATGTATTAGCGCTTAGTCAATTGGGAGGACACACATGCTCATTACCCTATTTTTCATCATTATGGTATTCGCCGTTTTATTAGCTTGGCGAGGGTTGCGTTCAGCAGCTATTGTTTTCTTTACTATTGATCTAATTGCAGTGACCTGTTTTTTTGTGAGTGTAATGACTACTAAAACGGGGATAGTATTATGATAAATAATAACCAGATCATTACTATCACGCGTTTAGGGAATATAGTGGGCCTTTGTGGTATTTTACTTGTTGTGTGCACCACACTTTCTATACAATTTATATATCATGATTTACCCTGTCCTTTATGCCTATTACAACGCCTTGCCTTTTTTGGTATGGCATTGGGCTTTATTATGAATTTGCGTTTTAATTTTCGTGCTAGTCACTATACTATTATTTTATTAAGTGGTTTTCTGGCTAGCTTTATTGCGTTGCGTCAGATTGTTTTACATATTATTCCAGGTACTGGTAGCTATGGCGCGGCGATTTTTGGGATGCATCTTTATACCTGGTCATACGTTGGCTCGATCATGACCATGGTATTAACTGCAATCTTGTTGAGTTTTGATCGACAATATCAGAGTATTAATGGTAATGTAAATCAAGAAGGTAATGGTTGGCGTAAATTAACCCAGTTTTTGTTTGTTGTTTTTATGTTAGTACTATTAGTTAATACTATTAGTACCTTTTTATTATGCGGTTTTAAAATGATGTGTGCTGAAGATCCGATTACCTATGGATTGCTAAATCACAATAGCTAATAGATTTAAAAAACATAGCACTTGCTATATGCCAATAATTTGGAGATCATTTTATGCTGATAGACCTTATTTTTGAAAAATTTGTCCAAATAGGTACATTGCATGTTATTGACTGTACAGGTAAAAAATATACTTTTAAAGGGACAGGTGATCCTGAGTGTACTATTCGATTGCATAACACAAAAATAGTTTATAAATTACTGTGGAATGCGGATCTTGCATTAGGTGAAGGTTACACTAATGGTGATTTAACCATTGAACAGGGCACATTGTCTGATTTTCTTAATCTCTGTACGCGTAATGAAGCATTACGACAAGAAAAAGGAACAAGGCATATAAAAGAAAGTTTATTATTACCCCTGGCTTATTTACGTCAAACTAATACACAAAATAAATCAAAACAACGTGTGGCACATCATTATGATTTGAATGGAGAGTTATACAAACTTTTTTTAGATGCTGATATGCAATATTCCTGCGCTTATTTTGCAGATCCACAGAATGATTTGGAAACAGCACAACTAGATAAAAAAAGACACCTTGCAGCAAAATTACATTTAGCACCAGGTCAAAAAATATTAGATATTGGTTCAGGCTGGGGTGGTTTGGCTTTATATTTAGCTCAACAAGAGGAAGTAGAAGTTACGGGCATAACCTTATCTGAAGAGCAATTAAAAGTAGCAACAATGCGCGCAAAAAAACTAGGTTTATCTGATCGTGTTCATTTTAAGTTGACTGATTATCGTGAAGAAAAAGGGCGGTATGATCGCATCGTTTCTGTTGGTATGTTTGAGCATGTGGGAGTGCCATATTATAAACAGTTTTTTAATCAAGTTTATGAGTTATTAAATGATGATGGTATAGCTGTTTTAGCCGCAATTGGCAGACGAAATAATTTATTTGTAAATAGTCGAAGCTGGATAGGTAAATATATTTTCCCAGGAGGATATTGTCCTGCAGTTTCCGAAGTATTAAAACCTATTGAACGTTCCAAATTATATGTTACGGATATCGAAATATTACGTCATCATTATGCCTATACATTGAATCACTGGCATAATCGTTTCCAATCACATCGTGATACAGTCAAAAAAATGTATGATGAAAATTTTTGTCGTATGTGGGAATATTATTTAAAAGGATGCGAAATGGCTTTTCGTAATTTAGGTTATCTTGTCTTTCAAATCCAATTAATCCGTAATGAAGCATCATCACCACTGACTCGCGACTATATATTTGAATGGGAACAAGAAGATAAAGTAGCTAATGATGCAGAAGATCGCAAAACTCTTATTGCTAATAGATAAAGGGAACTCATGGACTATAAAGATTATTATAAACAACTTGGCGTAGAAAGAAATGCGACTGCAGAAGAAATTAAAAAACAGTATCGCCGTTTAGCGCGTAAGTATCATCCTGATGTTAGCAAAGAAGAAAATGCTGAGGAAAAATTTAAAGAGGTTAAGGAAGCTTATGAAGCCCTAAAAGATCCTGAGAAACGTAAAGCTTACGATACGATGGGAGCCAATTGGAAAGAGGGTCAAGGATTTAAAACACCACCAAATTGGCAATATCAAGGTTCTAATGGTGCAGATGAAGGCTTTAATTCAGAAGATTTTAGTGATTTTTTTGAAAATCTATTTCGTCAAGGTGCACAAGGCAGAGCTAAACAAGAAAATTATAGTCAACGTGGTCAAGACCAACACACTAAAATTATTTTGTCATTGGAAGAGGCCTATTCAGGAACTGAACGCATGCTGCAATTGCAAGAGCCTGAATTAAATCCAACAACAAGCCAAATAGGTTATAAATTGCGAAATTTGAAAGTTAAAATTCCTGCGGGCGTAACAGAGGGACAACAGATTCGCTTAGCGCAACAAGGCGCTAAAGGAATAAGCGGTGGATCTAGTGGTGATTTATATTTAGAAATCCAGTTTTTACCACATCCTTATTATACTGTTAAAGATCGCGATATTTTTATTAATTTACCTGTTACTCCTTGGGAGGCCGCATTAGGTGGCAAAGTACCCGTGCCTACCTTAGCAGGGAAAGTTGAATTAACCATTCCTGCTGGCTCGCAAACAGGTAAAAAATTGCGCTTAAAAGGTAGAGGATTGTCAGGATCACCCTCGGGAGATGAGTATGTCATTTTGACGATCTACACACCTGAACCAAAGACAGAAAATCAACGGGAATTATACCAAAAAATGGCTGATGAGATGCATTACGATCCACGCCAAGAATTATTAAAAAATTTTTAGGCCGATGAGGCTATAGCAGAGGATAACAATGACTGATCTAGATCCAATAATCAGAGGCGTTATTATTGAGAAATCAGAATCACTGACTCTCGATGAATTTTCACGAGCTATTCATGTAAAAACGGAGCTTATTGTTGAAATGGTAGAGCATGAATTATTGCAACCCGAAGGTAAATCATACACTGATTGGCGATTTGATTCGGTATCTCTAAAGAGAGCTCGTATCGCCTCTAGTTTTTATTATGATCTTGAGGTCAATATGCAAGGTGTGGCATTAGCTCTGGAGCTTTTAGATAAAATTGACAATTTACAGTATCGTGTTGATTTATTTGAAAAGGGAATAAAATAATTAAAATCATGACAAAAGAAACAACAATGTCATTCTTTGAAAAACATGTGGGGCGCATTGAAAACTGGTGTGGGGCCAAGATTGGTGTTAGTGCTACGCATATACCTTCGATGCAACAGATTAACTATAACGCAGATGAACAATTTTTATTATGTAGTACGTATAAAATTCCCATTGTTACTTGCATACTAAAAATGCATGAAGCACAACAAGTGGATTTGGCTGAGCTCATCGAGGTCCATGACTACGATCTCCGTTTAGGTATGGTATGTACCTTAAATCAATTAAATTACAGTACTCCGGTAAAATTTTCAATTTTAAATTTAATACAATTTACGTTACAAGAAAGTTGTAATTCCGCTACTGATCTATTGCTTAAACGAATAGGTGGTCCTGCGGTTGTGATGAAGATGTTAGCTAATTATGGGATTGAGTCGTTACGCGTTGATCGATACACATTAGAATCTTTAGCAGATGAAGATGGAATTAGAGAATTTATTCCAAGTAACCTTCACTGTACCCTAGAGCAATATAAATTGTTGCTAAACAATAGCCCTAAGGAACAGTTAAGTCAAATTCGTGCCGCATTATTTGCACAACTTCTCGATCATGGTTCGCCAAATGGTGTTAACCATTTGTTGCAAAAAATTGTGCAAAATGAAATTCTTAATGAAAACAGCGTGGAAATTTTATATAAAATTATGCAACGTTGTAAAACGGGACCCAGTCGGATAATGGGAATATTACCGCCTAATACTCGGGTATCACATAAAACCGGCAGTTTAAATGGTTATTTTGTGCATGATGCAGGGATCATCCATTTATCAGATGACCCGCAGAATAAGATTACCTTGGCAATTTTTACTAAATCCGATAACAAACCAGTAGCAATAACCGAAAGAGCGATTGCAGATATTGCAAGAACTGTTTTTGATTACTTTCAAAGCTTATTTTAACTAACGATATATCTGAAGAAACAATTATGAAATCATTAATTATCTCATTATTTTTATTATTAGGTTTGTTTTCGACAACTGCTTTTTCAGAATCGATGCCAGCTCAATGTTATGCAGGGCAAAGTTGCTCTGCGTTTTTTTCTTGGGATGGTTTAAAGCGATCATATACTTATCATTTGCCCACTGATTATTCAGACAAGAAAAAATTTCCTTTGATTTTTGCTCTGCATGGCGCAGGTGGTACAGGTGGGAGTTTTGAAGATAAGCTGCTAAAAGGAGAATTTGATAATATAGCTGATCGCGATGGTTTTATTATTGTTTATCCTGATGCCGTCAAAAAAGTATGGAACCATGGAGCTAACGATAGTCTGTATTCAACAGCAGATGATGCTGGATTTTTGCGAAATTTAATGGACTATTTTATAAAGAATTATCCTGTTGATAAAGATAGAGTCTATTTTACAGGTATTTCAAGTGGGGGGTTAATGACCTACCGCATGGCCTGTGAGAACTCCGGTAAAATTGCAGCTATCGCAACGGTGATTGCCTCAATGCCACAGCCATTAGATAGTGATTGTTCACTTGTACATCCTGTTTCAGTTTTGATGATTAATGGTACTCACGATCACATTATTGCTTGGAATACCCATGAAATTAGAGGAATATTTGGGAAACCATTAGGAGCGCGTTTAAGTGTACCAGAAACATTACAAAAATGGGTCGCTCTAAATAATATTGCTGCAAAGCCTACAAATAGGGAACTACCCACGCCGATAGATGATGGGATAAAACTTTTAAAAACCACCTATCAAGGCGAAAATGGTGCTGAAGTGATACTCATAGCAGAAGTGGGAGCAGGTCACACCTGGCCTGGTGGATATCAGTATCTGCCTGTTGGCGTCATTGGTAAAACCAGTGAAAATTATGATGGCAGTGAAGAAATTTGGCAGTTTTTTAAACGACATAGTTTATAAACTGCATTATCATTTACGGAGTGATATGCCGTGAATGATGATCAAGTCGCGTCATCAATTTATTTCTTAGCGCTAAACTAATTTTTTGAGTTTGCCAAAGCCGTACTAATTCAGAGCGCTCAACTTCTATTATCTGCGTTACGATAAAAAATTGACTGTGAGTTATTTTTTGTTCGTTGTATGTATCATTTTTATTATGATTTAGAATTCTTTCTCTAAGATTTTCTTTTACCAGGCGATATTGTTGTATATGGAGTTTTACTTCCTCTAACATTTTTGGATCATCAGCAACTTCTTTTCTATATTGTAATAACCATTGCAAAACGGCATTTACCAACACGACGCGAGTGGAAAGCTCTGTAATATGATCCGAAACCGCCTCATGATCAGCAATCTTTTTTATACCCAATTTTTTGAGGAGCCATGGTAACGTTAAGCCTTGTAAAATAAAGGTAAAAACAATAACTAAAAATACAAGAAAAAGGAGCAAAGCTTTGGGATTACTTCCCTCGATGACCATAGGATAAAAAGGAACAGCAAGAGCTGCCGCAAGCGAAATACTACCGCGCATTCCAGCCCATGAAACAATAAACGGATATTGCCAAGGTGGGGAAGGTTCTTTTTTACGAAGTGATGGGAATAAAGCTCTAGGTAAAAAATATACAAATACATATACCCAAAAAAATCTTCCTAAAATAAGTGTTAAAATGGTTGCTAAGCTGTATATAAAAATATCATGTAAAGGGATTGTGGAAATATTCTGCAATATTAATCGAAAATCAAGGCCTACAAGTAAAAAAAGTAAACTTTGAATAGTAAAGGCAAGAGCTGGCCACATGGCAAAACTCACTAAGCGATATTCTGGTTGATAATGTGGAGAGTAGCGATTACCTATAATAAATCCTGCAATTACTGTGGCAAGTATCCCTGAACCCCCTAACATTTCGGGGGGAAGGTAGGCAATGAAGGGTGTTAAAAGAGCTGAAATTATATATAACTTAGAATTAGTAATGTATAGCCGTAATTTTCCTATTACATGGCCAACTAGTAAGCCGTACAGTATTTCGCCAATAATAATGATGAAAAAACTTGAAACTGCATGCATAGCAGAAAATTCTTGTACAAGTAAAGCAGCCAAAGCAAATTTAAAAAGCACTAAAGCAGTAGCATCATTAAACAGCCCCTCACCTTGAAGAATAGTCACTACTTTGTGAGGCATGTGTATTTTTTCTGCAATAGAAACAATTGCGACATCATCAGGCGGCGATAAAACAGCACCCAATATAAAAGCCATAGGCCAACCTATTCCTGGAATTAACCAATGAATAACAAATGCCACTAAAAAGGTAATAAAGATAACATGTCCTATTGACAGTAAAGCAATGGGACGAGCTGATTTTTTAACATCAATCCATGATGAAAAAGAGCTTATTTGGTAAACCAGTATAGGAAGAAAAACATTCAACACTAAATTGGGATTAATTTCTATAGAGGGTATTCCAGGAATAAAACTAAGGATCATACCAATAATAACTAGTATGAGTGACACAGGGATTATAGCTTTATTAAAAAGCTGTCCAATCGCAATTATAATAGCAAAGAGTATCAGATAGATTATAAACTGATCCATCGGTTTGTTCCTCTTGCTGTGTTCGTTATTTATCTTTTATTAACATAATTATTAATATTAAACCTATCATATTAATAAAATTACTGGCTCCCATTTGTCCGTTCCAGTGTGATGATTGCCACATTTGGAACCATTCTGCGCCTATCACCATAAATCCAAAAGTGTACAAAGCTACACCTAATGTTAGACCAAGTACAGCAACTCCCTTATGAGCGTTAAAAAGATTGGCATCATTGCGGTATTTGAAAAGTCTTATAACCCCTAGCCAACAAATAATACCACTTAGGGCTTCCCATGAAATAATACTCCAAAAGAAAAATGTGCTAAAAGTTTCATTTGTGATAGCGCGCCATTTTGTAGCAGATTCTGGGAGGACGGTATCCATGCTGATTACGTGTTGTACGAAAACATAATTGGTGTTGTAATCAGTTATGTTATTAAAAACTACTAAAGTGAAAAACAGGGCTATAATAAGCAAAAGAAAAATTTTGCAACGTCTAATTAACATGATTAAATCCTTTTATTATAGCTGTCTAACATAGTTGAGTGGTTTATAGCTAGATATTATGTCAGAAATAAAATAAGGATGACAAGCAAGAATAGTTGTTACAATAGATCCACGAACATATTAAAGGGAGAGAATATACTATGAGTCTTTTATTCCAAACAGGACCAGCAGACATTATATCTTTAAAAAGTAAATGGGGTTGGTTATTTTTTTGGGGCGTCGCTTTAATAGCTCTTGGTATATGGGCAATTAGCTATGCATATACAGTGACTATCGTTTCTATGTTGGTTTTAGGTGCTTTTTTAGCTATTGCCGGTGTGGTTGTTATTTTTGATAGCTTTTATTCCTGGTGGGGTAGATGGCCCAATTTTTTAATGCATCTTGCTATGGGTGCTTTGTATGCAATTGCAGGTGTTTTTCTTATGGAGGGCCCAGTAGTGGGTTCTTTATCAATCACCTTCCTATTAGCTGTTTTTTACATTGTTCTTGGTGCTTTTCGAGTGTACTATGCGATAGTTCTTAAATTACCTACCAGCACTTTGCGATTACTCAATGGCGTTGTTACCTTAATATTAGGTGTTTTAATACTAGCTGAATGGCCACTCTCTGGGTTTTTTATTATTGGCTTATTTATTGGTATTGATCTTGTCTTTAGCGGTTGGGTTTATATTCTAACAGCATTGTCTGTTCGCAAGGCGACAATATAATATTTTAGTGAAAAAAAGCAGTCAGTTCCTGGTGTTAACCTAATTTCTGGGAGCTGGCTCTTGCAATCATTAATCCTACCATCATCTCTATAGCTAAAAATCCTTGTAAAAATATAATACTCCGTGAAGATAGCACTAATCCTCCAAAGGTTAACACGATACTAAATCCTACTGTAAGCAACAGCATGGCTGATACAGTGCCGCACCAGCCATAACGTAAGCTGATTATGATAATTAGCGGTAATGTAGCTACAGTAAGACAAGCAGCCATAACCATCGAGTTACTGAATAGCAATAGCAAAATAAGAATCAATAAGCCACCATAAAGAGCACCTATTGAAGTTTTACTCAGATATTTGAGCGCAGAAATTTGTGGGAAATACATGTCCCAGGTAATAATTGCGATAGAAAATAACAAAATACCATTTAGGTTGGACAACCACCAGTGTAACCAAAGCGCCGTTGGTGCTAGCGGGTGTCGTAATGTACTGTAACACAATAATACTAACAAAAAACTTGCTGTAGCTGTCAGTGCACTGCTACAAATAAGGAATTTAAGTAAAGTCGTTAGGCGGTAAATAATAGGCGTAGGGCTAATGTAGCGAAGATTTAGCCAAAAAAGGAGATAAGCTTGCAAGGTAAATACGATAGCGCAACCACTAGCTAATAGAATGCTAGTATTCGAAAAATAATAAGCAAAAAAACCACCCAGCCAAATACCGGGCAATATACTATAGCCCCGTAAGAAAATAAAACCCGCTGCAGTACCACTAGCAAGCCATAATAGGGTAGAGGAGGAGGTTAGTGTGCTGAACATCAGACCAGCATATTGAAGTAAAAAAGCTAAGAGATTTTCAGCTAGGTATCGGCTGATACATAATTTTTTAAATTGCTTTTTAAAGTCGGGTTGTAATACAGTTGCATTTTGACTAACAATACTTTCCATATGTTGCCATTTGTCCATAGAATAATAACCACTCAAAATGAAATAAATTTATGCAAAACAGTGTAATTGATAAAGAACTGCTATGCCAACAGTATTTACATCTGCTCTATCAAGATAAAAAAGGGCATCGCGAGCAAAGCACCAGTCAAAGAGTCATTTCAGAATCTTATGGTGAAATCTTATACCCTGGCGTTAATAAACTATTGTCTTTACTTGCTTTAACAAATGAGGATTATTTTGTTGATGTAGGTTCTGGATTAGGCAAACTGGCAATGCAGGTTTTTTTAAATTCAGCTGTTAAAAAAGTATATGGCATAGAGCTTATACCAGAGTTGCATCAACAGGCGTTATTAGCTCTGCAAAGACTGAAACATGATTTACCTGAGTTTTATAAAGAAGGAAGGGATTTACAATTTATATTGGGAAATTTCTTAGAAGTTCCATTACCTACGGCTACAGTGATGTTAATAGGCTCACCTTGTTTTAGCCCTAATATGCTAGATAGTTTAGCGAGAGTAATTGAAAGCACGACAAGCATTCATACGGTTCTGACATTGCGACCTTTATGTAATTTGCAGCGATTATCCTGCAAAAGCATGTGCCGTATTGAAGGTTCATGGGATACCGCTTTGTGTTATATTTATAGCGCATAGTATTTATTCTAAAAAGACTATATTTTTTTATTACTAAAGCTGCTAAACTTAAATTATAGGGCAGTAGAATTAAAGTCATTAATAGTAGATAATTTCATAAGGAGTCATATTATGAAAACTAAAAAGATAATAGCCTGTTTATTATGTATTTTAGCAATATCCTCATTAAGCGGATGTACAACTACATTTTCTGGTCATCTTGGTGAGTCAGCCCAGTTCGGTAGTATAAGATAGGCTGTTGTAGCCTTGATGCCATTTGTTTCATCAAGGCTACCTTATTTATTATTCACACCTACTATTATGGTTTTTTCTATGAAAAAAAATACATGCTCCTTATCTGAGACCACAAAAGAAAGCATTAGGCAGCAATGGCCAGAAATGAATGATGATGATTTGCTCAATGTAAAAACGATTGAAGAGCAAATCGGTGAGATTTTAGAAAAAAAGTATAAATACAAGAAAGACCATGTTCTTAAAGAAATTGAAGAATTATTTGGGAAATCAAACAGCAGCAGCTCTGATCAGGATTTTTATAAGCACCAGTTTGATGAGTGCAAAAAACATGTTTCTACACTAGCAGATGAGATTCTTGCTCATCTTTCACAAGAGGCGAGTAATTTATCCGGCAAAGCGCAGCAAGTCGAAGCGCAAGTAAAAGATAAAGTTTCATCAAACCTTTTTTCTACGATTGGCATAATGGCAGTGGTAGGTTTTGTGCTTGGCTCATTTTTATCTCATAAAAAATAAGGATTACCATGGACAGAATAAAATTGTTACCAAAAGAATTCGGGGTATTAGTTTTTTTTAAAATAGTTTTAGGCGTAATTGGGGTAATGACGATAGGTGCTTTGCTAGTATTTTCTATGGTAGTTTTATTATATGTACAACATTTTCAATTGTGGGCAATTGTACTTGGTGGTTGGTGTACTTGGCTTATTTTTATACTGGTTCTCGCTCTTATGGTTTATTCAAAAAATAATGAATTTAAAGGAAAAGTTGAGCTTCTAGCCAGTATGTCACATCTATTTGCCAAGGAAGGAATTGCTATGTTAAATATTATTTTACGGAAATTGCACAAAACCCAACAATCCAATAATTAGTTGCTGTATATTAAAATTTACAGCAAACTCCCAGGATTCTGCAGTTTGCCTGTAGGATCCTATAAGTTTTAGGAATTAAGTAGTACCATTCATACAAGTTATTTTCAAAACTAACAATAAGCAGCGTGTTTTAAAAGGTTTCCTCATTGCAGCAATGCTGCTTCCTTTTGACTTTCAAGGGTAAAATGCTAGGCTTATATTTGATAGTATTTTAATAGCCACCAGCCAAATCTATTGGCCTCCAGGAGAGAATGATGATTAAGCCTATGTTAAGTAAAACACTTGTTATATCAGCTTCATTAGTAATGGCTGCTGTTTTTGCAACATCTGCAATAGCAGATGAAAAAGATGTGACTATGAAACGTGATGAAATGAAAGAAGAAGCAGTGAAACATCATGACATGATGAAAGAAAGCAAAGAAATGAGAGAAGATAGAGCAAAAGAAGCCAAAATGGAACATAAAGACAAGAAAGAAGCTCATGAAATGAAAAAAGAAGACCTTATTAAAGAAGGTAAAATAGAGCATAAAGACAAGATGAAAGAACGCGAAATGGTAAGAGAAGATATGAAGAAAGAAGCAAACATGTAATAATAAGTTGTTTTTGTACCAAAAAATGCGCTTAAATAATTAAGCGCATTTTTTTTTGCCCCCTTAAAAAAGTCCCTGTCAGTTATTAATGCTTGTGCTACTAGAAACTCAAATCATTTACGTCTGCTGTACAACCGCCCTAATATAACATCTCTAGAAAAATACATATTAGCTATAGACCCCTAATTATTAATGTGGTTATACTGTGCTAATTGTGAACTTGATCCATTAAGGAAATGAGAATGATGGCTAGCGGCAGTATAGAAAGCATTAGTTTAAAAGGCTTGGAAATAGTCTTTCAAACTCTTTTTGAACAAACTCTTGATTATCTTATGCTCTTACCACCAATACGACTATGTGAAAATTTAGATAACGTCGACTATGGTTTATTTGGTTCATCAGCTTATTTAGAGGCAGACTTGAAAGCAATTAAGACTTTGTCGCATGGTAGAGAAACTGTAGACGGTGCATTGTGGATATTCGATAAAATGCGTACTGCGCAGGATGCTTATAGTATTGCACAGCAAACGAGTACGCTGATTAGCACCCAATTGTTTTTAAGCGAAGCTGAAAAAAAGAACACAATAAAACTTGTAACTACTCTGGCTATTTTATGGCAACTATCAGAATGGCAAGCACGTACCAGCGAACAGTTAGAAAAAGGTTACTTAGGTCAAGCTCAACCATTAATAAAGTATTTGCTAGCCTCTTTTGTTGATGGAGATGAAACGACTGATTGTAAGACAGTTGTAGAAAATTTAGTAAAATGTAATGCAGTTATTAGCCCAATTGTAAGCAGAAATGCGACCACTTATGCTTTATCATCTAATTTCAATCCGTTATTGGCTACAGCGGCTTTTCTTTTTCTACCATTAATTATCTATGCAATTTATAAACATGCCCAGGCCAATAATTTTCATGCTTCCACTAGTTTCATGATGCTAGCAGCCCTTGTAACCATTGGTGGTGTTTTGCTCTACAAAAAAAGTACTTCAACACACAGAGAAACAGATAATAATGCATTAAACACACCTCAGACAATGGTGTTACATGCTTATCAAAGCAACAATCCAGAAAACGCACTGCGAAAATTAGTAGCAGAAAATCGAAAAGAATTAGCATCACTTGTAGTGTATTTACATACCCTATGTCCTAATGTATTGGACAAGATAACTATTTTAAGGAAACACAACATTTTAACATTGAGGGCCTAGCTGGTTCTGTATTCACGTGTGGTTGATTTGACAGTTATTTTCCTATATCTTTAGTCTAGATTTACTATTTATTGGATTGCCATAATTACCTGATATAATGTTTTTCCCCTCAAGGATGAAGAGTTGCATAATTTAAATGAAAAAAATAAATTTAACCCATGTTCTTTTAGTGCTAATTTCTCTCCATTCCCTAGCTGCCAAAGCTGAACAAATAGATGATCCTTGTGTAGGTCCATCAGCACTGCTTTCTGTTATTGATAGACCCACACAAAGCGATAGTCCTTGTGCAGTCAAGCCAGGTGAATTATTGGTCGAAGTGGGTTATCAATATCAGCAACTTCAGGAAGAAGATGGTTATGCCAATGTATTACCTCAAGCAGAATTTCGTATCGGGTTACCACTTAATAATGAATTAGTGCTACTTACCCCTAATTATGTCAATCAACATCCCTCAGACTCTGAATCAATTTCTGGTTCAACGGCTACTGTTTTTGGGCTTAAGCACGAAATAGGTTATACCAACAAATGGATCTATGCTGCAGAAACGATTTTTACTACACCAAGCGGTAGCCCGGATTTTGGTAGTGATGGTTGGGGTGTGGCGTTAAATGGTATAGTAAGTTATAACATTACTGCTTCACTTGGACTTGCTGGTATGTTCGGCGTGACAACACAAACTGATCCGAGTAGCGATGGCGGTGGACGATTCAATAGCTTTAACCCCGATGTGGTATTATCTTGGCAATTAACTCCAAAATTTCAAATTTATGGTGAAGTTTATGGCCAAACTAATACGAGCTCAGAAGATAGATGGGGTTGGAATGCAGATGCCGGTGTACAATATCTAATCACGCCGCAAATAGAAGTTGATGCAGAGTATGGTAAAAGATTAAGTGGAAATCTAGGTGACTTTTCACATTATTTTGGAGTAGGGGGAGCAGTACTATTTTAATTATAAGGATATGTTAAATTGCAATTTACCTATAATAAAAAGCAACTGCTTAAAAATCTTACCCCAAATCGTTGGGATATTATTGTACTTTTTCTTTTCTTTATCATTATATCTTTATTAGGTTCAGGCGCGGAACAAATGACCAAGCCCTATGCAATTGGTCAGCAATTACCTATTTCTCTTGATCCCAGCATGTTGCCAAGTTACGGTTTGCAAACTGTACAGCGTATGGGCATAGCATTAATTTTTTCTTTAGTGTTTAGTTTGGTTTTTGGCATGTGGGCAGCGCGAAATAAACATGCGGAACGCATTATCATTCCTATGATTGATATTTTGCAATCGGTGCCGGTATTGGGTTTCTTATCCATAACCGTTGTTGGATTTATTTCATTATTTCCCAATAGTTTACTGGGTCCTGAATGCGCAGCTATATTTGCTATTTTTACTGCACAAGCGTGGAATATGGCATTTAGTGTCTATCAATCTTTTTCCACAGTGCCTACAGAGCTCAAAGAAGTATCGCAATCCTATCATCTTTCCAGTTGGCAACGTTTTTGGCGTGTTGAAATGCCTTTTGCTATACCAGGATTACTTTGGAATACGATGATGTCTATGTCAGGGAGTTGGTTTTTTGTGGTGGCATCTGAAGCGATTACTGTCTCAAATCAAAATATTATGTTGCCAGGTATTGGTTCCTATATAGCGGTTGCAATTAAGCAGGCTGATCTGCATGCTATTATTTATGCCGTAATTGCAATGCTTTTTATAATTTTGCTTTACGATCAACTTATATTTAGACCATTAATTAAATGGTCTGAAAAATTTCATATCGGTATGACAGACGAAGAGCTTCCCTCTCGTTCTTGGCTATATACCATGCTTACACGTACCAAATTATTACGTTTTGTAAATGAACAATGGTGTAACTTTAGTGATTGGTTAATTGCCTCTAAAAAACCTGTTGAAGATGTTCCTGTTTCAAAGTACAAGGAAACCTCATTTACTTTGCCATCTTGGACGGGTTATTTAGTAGATATCGTTGCAGTTGGTGTGGTCTTTTTTGCCATCATTAAAGTGGCGCGTTTCATTTTCCCAGCTATTTCCTTGCAAGAGGTTGGGCATGTTTTTACACTAGGGTTTTACACAGCTTCACGTATCATTTGCGTTTTGATAATAGCCTCACTCATCTGGGTTCCTATTGGAATTTACATTGGTTTACGCCCTAAAATTTCACGCCATGTGCAACCTATAGCACAATTTTTGGCTGCGTTCCCTGCTAATTTGCTATTTCCTTTTTTCGTTATTATCATTGTTCGTTATGCGCTTAATGTAGAAATTTGGGTTACTCCTTTGATGATTTTGGGAACACAATGGTATATTTTATTTAATGTTATTGCAGGAGCAAGCGCCATTCCAAATGAAATATTGCAGGCATCGAGTAACTTTGAGGTGAAAGGGTGGTTATGGTGGAAGCGTGTTAGTTTACCTGCCATATTCCCTTATTACGTTACAGGTGCTTTGACAGCAGCGGGTGGCAGTTGGAATGCAAGTATCGTAGCTGAAGTTGTAACTTGGGGTAATACTACGCTAACTGCTACAGGTTTAGGCGCATATATTGCCAAATATACTACAGCGGGTGATTTTCCACGTATTGCTTTAGGTATTGCTGTCATGAGTATTTATGTAGTTACTATCAATCGCGCTTTTTGGCGACGATTGTATTCATTTGCTGAAACGCGTTATCGTATGGATATATAAGCTATGCAAAAAAGTCTAAAACTAATTGAAATTAAAAATGTTTCTAAATCTTTTAGAAGGCCAGATAATTCCGATCTATTAGTGCTTGATAGCATTAACTTTAGTGTTGCACAGGGAGAAGTTGTCGCTATCCTAGGACGATCAGGTTCTGGAAAATCGACTTTATTACGCATAATAGCTGGTTTAATCTCACCCTCATCTGGAAAGGTATTATATAAAGGTCAAGAGGTCACAGATCCTGTAAGAGGCTTAGCCATGGTTTTTCAAAGCTTTGGGCTAATGCCCTGGTTAACTGTTTTACAAAATGTTGAACTGGGTTTAGAAGCATTAGGTGTTCCTGCTAAAGAACGGCATGCACGTGCTCTTAAGGCAATTGATATGATTGGCCTTGATGGTTTTGAATCAGCCTTTCCTAAAGAACTTTCAGGTGGTATGAAACAACGCGTTGGCCTTGCGAGAGCATTGGTTGTTAATCCTGAGGTTTTATTAATGGACGAGGCTTTTTCTGCATTAGATGTGTTAACTGCTGACAATTTACGTAGTGACGTCATGGATTTATGGCATACGCACCAAACCAATATTAAAGCAATTATTTTAGTAACGCATAAAATTGAAGAAGCTGTTGCGATGGCCGATCGTATTTTAGTATTCGATAGCGCTCCAGGAATCATCAAGGCAGAATTACCTGTTGATTTACCACATCCACGCGTGGAACAAGATAAACGATTTATCGAGTTAACAACACGTATTTATAGTATTTTAATCGCGCCATCTGCTAAAGAACATGCGCTTGAGCTGGCAATACCTCATGAAGAAATCGATATTGGTTATCGCTTACCTGATATTGCACTCACCCAATTATTTGGTTTAATCGAGTCATTTGAAGTTGATTATAAAGATCAAAAAGTAACCCTTAATGATCTTGCTGTTAAACAGAAACAATTATCAGATGATGAAGTAACACCATTATTTGTTATGTTAGATATACTTGATATTCTTCGTTTTGCCTGTATATCACCAGGCTCTATAGAGTTGACAAACCTCGGCCATCAATTTGCCAATGGCGATATTCAAGAGAAAAAGAGATTATTCTCACAGCAGTTATTATTATACATTCCTTTAGCTGCTTACATTAAGCGTATTTTAAATGAGAATCCTACTCATAGTGTTAGACAAGAGGTTATTGTTGATTTATTGGAAAGCTATTTTGATCAGGACACAGCTGACCAAGTTTTTAAAACCATTGTCAACTGGGGACGCTACGCAGAAATATTTGCCTACAATGCTGATAGTAAAACATTAAGCTTAGATGACCCGCAATAAGAAGCCTAAATCGAGTTTCGTGAAATGACTAGCTTGTTAGCAAAATTTACAAAATAACAACCCACTTCATATTATTTTAATTAAAGTAAAATGCTGTTTTTTTGTTGGTCAATTAGACTGATTTTGCTTGCATGGAGGTTAAAAAAAGTGGGAGACTACCCAAACTATTGCTAATATACTGATGGGAACACCGAGCAACCACGCAAGAAAATATTTCATGATGAGCTCCTTTTTTTCGTTATTTTTTTAGTCTATCACTTAATGAATCTCACTAAAAGAAGTAATATGGCAGTAAACTGCTGCCATTTAACATAAATTTTATAGTGATAACTATGTAATAGGTGCTTAATGACTACTTTTTTAGAAACCAAAAGACTTATTTTAAAACATACGGATTACTCTGATTTGAATAATCTTATTGAGCTACGCTCAGATCCTAATGTTATGAAATATATTGGTGATGGTGCTCCTCAAACAAAAGAAGACGTTGAACGATTTCTCGCTTATGCCATTCCTTATCAAAAAAAATACGGTTTTGGATTTTGTTCTGTGTTTGAAAAGGATAGTGGTAATTTTATCGGTCAAGCTGGTTTATTTCATCTGGGCTCTTCAGAAGATCAAGATGAAATTGAAATAGCATATCGATTCCACAAAAACTACTGGGGCAAAGGGTATGCAACAGAATGTGCGAAAGCGTTAATTCACTGGGGTTTTCAACAGTTATCTGTGCAAAAATTAGTTGCAGTTGTAGATCTAAAAAACCTTCGTTCAAGCCACGTCTTAGAAAAGGCAGGGTTGGTATATATTGGAGATGGTATCTATTATGAAAAAAAGGTGCGAAAATATGCGATTTACAGAAACGAAGAAATAGAATTAGTCGCTTATAATCCCCAGTGGCCAATCATAGCAGAGTTAGAAATTAAAAAGTTGTATCAAGTATTACCTGCTCATAATATCGTTGATATTCAACATGTAGGTAGTACAGCAATTCCGGGAATACTAGCAAAACCTATTATTGATATTCAAATAGCAGTAACCTCATTGATTGATGCCAAACTCCATTTTGTGAATGAACTAAAAAAGATAGACTATCAATATTGGTCTGAAAATCCAGATCCTGAAAGATTGTTTTTTGTAAAAGGGATGCCACCTTATGGTGAAAAACGCACACATCATGTGCACATTGTAGAACCTTCCTCAAAACATTGGAGAGAAAAAATCCAATTTAGAGATTATCTTTTATCACATCCAGATGTAGCACAGGAATATGCCAGTTTAAAAATAAAACTAGCAGAGTTGTATCGCTATGATCGCGAGCAATACACGGATGAAAAAACATCATTTGTAAATCGTATTTTACAAAAATCCCAGCAGCACTAAGCTATTATCCAACTGATTAAGTGTAAAGATTAATCAAATAGAATAACATATAGCGTAGAGCGATAAACAGTGATTTAAAAAGGAATTTGTTGATTTATTACGTCGTGTTATCATTGTTAAAATAGGTGTGAAAGAAGGTATTACCTCTAAAAATGGGGTATTTACCCTCTGCCTTTCTGGTACGGATATATCGAGGGATATAATGCGAAATTTTTCAGACCTCAATGAACAAGAAGTGTTGGCGCTTGCTATCTCACTTGAGGAAGATGATGAACGTACTTATGAAAACTATGCTGAATACCTTAAAGACTCTTATCCCAGTACTGCAAAAATATTCCGCGCCATGTCAGAAGAGGAGGGCGGTCATCGTCATCGCTTGATTGAGCTTTATTGCAAGCGTTTTGGTGATTTTATTCCTCTTATTCGACGCACTGATGTTCGTGGTTTTATGCCACGCGCTTCAATATGGTTAGGACAACCACTAGGGCTTGATAAAATTCGCGAGCAAGTTGAAGCAATGGAAATGGAAAGCATGCGTTTTTATCGCCAGGCTGCTCGTCAAACACGTGATGCATCGATGAGGCAATTACTCGATGATCTTGCCTCAGAAGAACGTCGACATGAAAATAAAGCTGAAACTTTGGTTGCTGAACATCTTACTCCAGCAGCACGCGAAGAAGAGGGTAAAACAGAGCGCCGATTTTTTCTTTTACAATTTGTGCAACCGGGTTTGGCTGGGTTAATGGATGGTTCAGTATCAACACTTGCACCTATATTTGCAGCGGCGTTGGCAACTCATTCATCACACGATGCATTACTCGTAGGTTTAGCAGCATCGATAGGTGCGGGAATATCAATGGCCTTTGCCGAAGTAGCGTCAGACAATGGTAGTTTAACAGGACGTGGTAGCCCACTTATACGGGGTATTATAACAGGTGGAATGACAGCTATTGGTGGATTAGGACATACATTACCCTTTTTAATTTCAAATTTTTATTTAGCACTTACTATCGCAATTATTGTGGTGGGCATTGAATTAGCAGTTATTTCCTGGATTCGTAACCGCTATATGGATACCCCATTTCTTAGCGCTGCATTTCAAGTTGTAGTTGGTGGTGTATTGGTTTTTTTAACAGGTATTTTAATCGGTGGCATAGGATAGTGTAGAGAGGGGCTATCTATCTTCTTGAAATTTTTCCCTCAAAACCATAGTCTACTAGGGCAAGCATAAAAATTGAGCAGACAATCCACATAACATAAGCATGGATATTGCATTAGATAAGTTACTTACTTATAATCCCTATTAAATTATTGAATACCCAGATGGTAAAATTTAGTATGCTAACCAATGTCGAAAAATTCGCGCTTAAATTACTATTTAATGAGACCAGTACCGTTAACCTAGTTAACGGTACGACTAAATTACTGCTTGGAATTTCAATAAAAAATTCAAAAATACCAATTCCAAATATGAATGTACGTACGCAATATACTGATAAACAATTCGTACTTGGCCAGTATTTAATTCTTAATATTGAAGCAACGCAACTCTTAGCAATTTTTTTAGATAATGAAGAAGCAAGGTCTCTACTAATAGAACAACGTACAGAGCTACTAATTGCTGCATTAAAGATAATTTTTAAAAATTTTGAAGATCGAAGATTTAATCAATTGACAAATGCATTTTTTATAAAATTAAAAGAAAATTTATTAGTATCGACAGCACATTATGATGTTGAAAAAGTGAAAAAACATGCAACAAATTATATTATCTATGGTGCAGCTCAAGAAAGATTGTCCTTAAGAACGCTTCGTTCCAAGCTTCAAAAAAATATAGATTTATGCCGATTTACCTATTTATTTTATGAGTTGAAAATGAGCGAGCAGTCTATAAAAGCAGCATTAGATCGAGCCAAAATATTTTATCTTAATATTGTAGATAAATATAGAGAAAGCACGAAAATTACCTCCTATAGCATAGAATTTTTTATTACCGCAATTCTTGTGATGACAGGATACTACTTTAGTGGATTTCCTTTGCATGCAATTGTGGTGGCTTCAGCTGTTGCTCTAATAATGGGGTATAGTCAAAACGCAAAAGAGCGTTCATTATCTGATATCCTTGTTCAAAAACATTTACCTTCTTTTGATTCAATTGCGGAAAAGGTAGATTTAAGCTTTCAGTTAAAACTTTATGGTCCATCAGGTTCGTATTTGCCTGTAAAGAAAATGACGAAACAAGGTAAAATATTTTTTTTACCACAATGTCTCTTTTTTAAAATTCTTCAAGATCGAAGCTGGCAAGTATTGACCAATAAAGATTTTTCCAATGATCTTCCTAAGGAGAAGTTAATAGATGCAACTACTGATCGGAAAGGGAAAGATAAGTCACCTGACCTGCCATTGTATGGTTTAGTGTATGCAATTCCTACTACTGATATTATGCAACGACGACGTTATATCAAAAAATTGGTGGATAAAAAAGATGATGATGAGGCGCCACAAAATAATTCCAACGTTAATCCTGTACAATCTTTTTTGATAACAGATGAATTGCGAGAGAAAGGCTTTTTAGCTGTATCAGATCCTCATTTAGGATTTTTTGAGTTTGGTAAATTGAGAGAGCCTATTATCTGCTTAGTAGGCCCTAAAATTATCGATGGTGTCTGGAATGAAGCATTCATTACACCCAAAGGTGAACATGGGGGAATAAAAATTATCCCTAATATCAAAGGTAAAAATCATGCCGAGATTAAATGGGAAAATGGTCAAAGAGTTGCATTTGTACAAATCGAAAAAAAATCCGTTACCGTCACTCAACTAGTCGTTTATAATTACCCACCGCCTAAACCAAAACAAGAATCACAAATTGATAAATCAGTTCCGGTTTGGCGTGCTTACCATCATGGAATGCATTATTAGATACGGATATTTTTTCATTACTTTGCTAAAAATAATTCGGCCAATTTATTTGGAAATAAAATAATTTGCTCTTTTTTCTGCTTATTCAGCCCTTTAATAAATCGTTCAATTTTCATTGCCACGCTTTTATCACCATGGATTTGCCAGTGTTGTGCGATTTTTATAGGTTTAAAACTTTGCGTAAATTTGCATTTAGCAGTACCTTGCAGATGCTCTTGATATCGACGATCGAGATCGGTTGTATATCCTGTGTAATAGGCGCCGTTTTCACAAAGTAGAATATATACAAACATGTGAGACCCTTATTTTGTTGGAATAGTGAATGCTTAGCTCATATACTATAGCTATTGCTTTCATTTTTCACTATTTAACATAAAGAGAATATTATGTTTGAAAAATTTCATCAGCCTTTACTTTCTTTCAATCTGTTTTTATTGCGATTACTGAAGTTTATCCTCTTTGGGTTATTCCTGGTCTACATTGCCTTATTCATTGGAATGTGGGGCTATCACACCTATGAAGGAATGTCATGGTTAGATGCTTTTGTGAACGCATCAATGATCTTATCGGGTATGGGTCCTTTATCACCATTACATACAGACGCTGGAAAATTATTTGCTGGATTTTACTCCCTATTCAGTGGGCTATTTTTTATGGTTCTGATGGGTATTTTATTTGCCCCCTGTTTACATCGATTTTTGCATAAAATGCACCTAGCAAAAAATGATGAGTGATTGGTAATAGGGAGGTGGTGTTACGGGATATTTTGTCTAGGACAAAATAAAGAATTAGTTCTATCAGCGAGCACCCCTCCAGTAATTGTACCTTGATAAAAAGGTGATCTACTAACCACAAATTGGGAGTCGATATCAATTTGACTCCATCCACATTTCTTTAAGTATTCGATCGAAGAGCCAAAAACAGTACGCGAAATCTTCGCCCAGACTATGGCACTTTGACACATAGTGCATGACTCTGTAGTAGTATAAAGAGTAGTCTCTGACCAATTTATACCTGGATGCTTACTTGAACAATTATTAATAGCAACCATTTCTCCATGCAAAGTAGGGTTATGCTTTGCTGCGTTCAACCCTTTACATAGAATCTCTCCCGTTTTGTTATCGACAATAATTGCCGCAAAAGGAGCTCGTGGATTGGCTTTGGCATCTTCCAAGGCTATTTGCATATAACGAGAATCTTTTTCTATTGGTGAGAGATTAAGATCATTTGCTTTAGAGGTCGAAGAGAGCAGTAAGACTAAAAATATCGCTAAAATATAATGTGTTTGTTTCATGTTTTTCATAAGATGTAATTAATTTATAATTATAATAGTGGGTAGCGTGCGATCCCTCAAGCTCTAGCTACTCGAAGAGCTACCAATAGCGCGGTATCATTGCATTCGACCAACGCTACGTTTACTATCGTATTAGCATGCGGAAAAATTGTTGTGGGGAACAGATGATGAGGAAGGTTTTTTGGGATGATCCCTATCGGTGTAATTTAGTTACAAAAGTCACTTCAGTGAATGAAAATAGAATCTTGTTAGAAGAAACTATCGCATTTTCATTTTCTGGCGGACAAGAGAGCGATAAAGCTACTATCAATGGACTTCTTGTTATTAACTCAGAAATAGAAGGGTGATTTGATTTTTTACACCCTCGAAGAGGGATATGGCCTTTTAGCTGACGATAGCATTACTTTAGAAATTGATTGGCCACGCAGGTATAGACTTATGCGATTACATTTCGCTGCTGAACTTATTCTTGAACTCGTTACCCGCAAGCTAGCAATCAAAAAAATTGGAGCCCATATTGCTGAAACAAAAGCTAGGATTGATTTTGTCTATGATAACAACATTTCATCAGTCTTTGAGGAATTATTAACTGATTATAATGAAATCATAAAAAGAGATCTACCGATTAAAAAAGATTTTTCTGACATCATTAATCAAAGACGTTTTTGGGAGATTGAAGGCTTTTCGAAAGTGGCCTGTGGTGGTACTCATGTAAAATCAACAGGGGAGGTGGGGTATATTGCTTTAAAAAGAGCAAATATAGGTGGTGGCAAGGAGCGAATCGAAATCAAGTTGATTGATGACAGTGTTTCTCCTGCCTAAGAAATAATAGGACTTTCGACTATAATTAATCAAAGATTTATTGCCAGTTAACCATCTACTATCAAAGGATTGATACATGTCGATAACAGCACAGCCTTCGTTAACCCTTACACAAAGTATTTTTTCTATCCCCGTCATTGTGGCTGCCTTAGGGTATTTTGTAGATATTTACGATTTAACATTATTTAGCATAGTAAGAGTGGATAGCTTGCGCGATTTGGGAATCTCTGAGGCACAGTTGCAAAAAGATGGAATATTTATCCTGAATATGCAAATGTTTGGCATGTTATTGGGCGGTATTTTATGGGGCGTATTGGGAGATAAAAAAGGGCGCCTTTCTGTATTATTAGGCTCTATCCTTTTATACTCCCTAGCAAATATTGCTAATGGCTTCGTACAAGATGTTACAACTTATGCCTGGATTCGTTTTATTGCGGGAGTGGGATTAGCGGGTGAATTAGGTGTAGGTATTACCTTAGTTGCAGAATCATTGCCGCAAAAATATCGTGGTTATGGGACAGTACTTGTGGCAACAGTAGGGGTATCTGGAGCCGTGCTTGGTTTTTATGTAGCTAGCACAACAAATTGGAGAATAGCCTATTTCTTAGGTGGTGGCATGGGGATGTTATTATTGCTATTGCGATTTTCTTTAAAAGACTCGCCACTTTACAAAAAAATGCATCAAGAAGGGCGTGTTGCTGGTAACTTCCTTATGTTATTTCAATCACTACCACGTTTTAAACGTTATTTAAAATGCATTTTTCTAGGCGTACCGCTATGGGCGATTGTTGGCATAGTAGCCACATTTTCCCCTGAAATTGCAAAGAGTATGAATCTTAGCGAACCGGTGAATGCGGGAAGAAGCATCATGCTTTGTTATTTAGGTATAACATTTGGCGATGCTTGTAGTGGTTTACTCAGTCAATGGTTAAAATCACGCCGAAAAGCTATGGCTATTTTTTATTTGTATACCATTATTATCGTCATTTTATTATTAGGATTTAATAATTATACTGCTCATCTTTTTTATATTGGAATATTTATGTGTGGTTTTGGAGTTGGTGTTTGGGCATTATTCATCACAACCTCAACTGAGCAATTTGGTACCAATATACGGGCTACGGTAACTACCACTGTTCCAAATTTTGTAAGAGGCATGGTGATTCCATTAACACTTTGTTTTTCATTACTCCAAAATTATTTCACCATTCAACATGCCGCTTTAACTTTGACACTAGCAACCTTGCTTTTATCTCTGCTATCTTTACGAGGATTAGCAGAAACGTTTTATCGCGATATGGATTTTTACGAAGAATAAACCTTTGATAGATTAAAGAGGAGTAAAGACAAATAAAATGTATAACCATGTTAGTGATAAAAGGGTATGGGATAAAATCGTTCGCGAACGTGGCATAAAACTTAAGGCTAATGAAAATAATGTTTATGTTACTTTGCCTGACGGAAAACAGCTACTTTTAGATGAATATCTAAAAATAGAAAGGAAAATACAAAATAGATTTTCATGCCCAAGCTAGATTGTTGAATTTTAGGTAATGCCTCAAAGGCTAGCTGCTTGAAGAACCTTGAAAGCAATTCGACTAATACGAGCTTTCCATTCTGCTTAAGATATTGCTCGAGCACTCTTATTCACTCGCCAATATTGGGTAACCATAAACAAAAACAGGACAGGCATCAAATTTCAGATACCTGTCCTGTTTTTATTTATTTTCTAGCTGCGATAATTGAAAACATTAAAGGAATTGATAGCTTGGAATTTCTGTATTGCTCCTCTCCTATCTTCTCCATATTTGGGAAGCAGTTATACGAGGAATAATCATATTCTTTTAACTGTAAATCAATGAGATCTGCTTTATGTAGTTCTTCGAGGATAGTTCCCAAGCTATGATTATATATAAAGTTTGTTAAAGGTATTGTATTAATTTTATCTGTATAGGACCTATTTTGACGTTCAATCGGTTTTCCGTTTGATGAGTAGGGTTTAGCGGGATCTATACCATCAAAACTATCATTTAATATATAGATAAAAGGATGAAATTCGACTAATACGAGCTTCCCATTTTGCCTAAGATGTTGCTGGATCACAGTTGCCCAATCTCCAAGATTTGGTAACCATGGCAAAACACCATAAGAAGTAAAAATAATGTCAAATTTTCTATCTAAGTTTAAAGCTAATACATCACTTTCAACAAAAGTTGCACTTCCCTTTAAGGGCTTAGCTGCCTCCAGTTTGCTTTTGAGTTTTTTTGCCTTATCAATAGCAATGGAGGAAAAATCCACACCTATCACGCGCGCCCCTAAATCTGCAAGAGATAATGTATCTTGTCCAAAATGACACTGAAGGTGAAGTATATCCTTATCTTTCACATCGCCTAATAATTGTTTTTCAAGGAGGTGAAGTGAGCATCGATTCACCAAGAATTTTTTTTCATTATAAAATTCTGTCGTTGGATGCAATGAGGCCCAATAATCCCATAATTTTTTATTAGTTGCTAATATTTCGTTTTTGTCTTTCATTAAGAGTAACTCTAATAGCACTTTACTGTTAAAATTTTAACATGTTTATCTATGTTAAACACAGCACTTAGCTGTTATCTCTGTAATAAATTACAGCAATAAAAATAGTAGCCTATGTTGCTTGCAGAATGAATTTCTCTACGCTATCAAGTATACATGTCACCTTTGCCTGCAATAGAATAATCGGTGCATTTTTATAATGTAGCTTGGTTATACCTGGCAAGTTAAGAGTAGTCCATCCAAATTTTTTAACCAAACGTTCCAATGCTAAGTGATGAGAAAATGCATATAAATAATCTACTCCTTGTTGCTGAGCAAGCTCAGCTACCGCCTTAAGTAATATCGCACTTACTTTTTGCTTCCTAAATTCTTTGACGACATATAACCCCGATATCCAAGGGCTAAGTTTGGGAACATATTATCCATATTCTGTTGTTTTAAGCTGAGCGAGCCTAGGAGTTGGTTTCCCCTCATGGCGATAACCACTTGAGTACCTGCTTGTAGAGAACGGGTAAAACTGGAGAGCCAATCGTTCTCTGAGGTTCCAGGCTTATACTTTCCCCATTCTTGATAATGCCACTTAGCAATTTCCTTGCTAAAAAGGGCAACTTTATCTTGCGGTAAACTGGTTAATAACTGAGTGATGATTTGCATATATTCTTAATCCTGTACCAATAATGGAGAGCTAATTAAGTAGATAGCCACTAACACTAGTAGAAAATACTAGCCATCTTAGAACGTTATCGTGTGGCCTCCACGAAGTAAAGATGCATCACCTAGCGAATAAGCTTATTTAATTTTTCAGTTTCCAACCAACAATGGTATTCTTACTTGAAGTTTCAGTACATTTATTTCAAGGAGAAGGCATTCATGTGGTTCCCTGGCGATGAAGATAACGGTTCTCAAACTGGCTCTGATGAGTTTTCTGCAGATGAAAGTATTCACTCATCAAATGATGAGGAGAGTGATGGCTTCAATGATTCTGACAGCGATATCAGTAATGATTTAGGTGAAAGTCAGCTTCAGCATGAACCCTATAAAACACTGTTCCAATTATGCAGGCAGGGGAGGGCTCAACCATTAAGTGATTGGATTGAAACATACCCTGATTTGGATCTTAATTTTGTGCCTCATCCAGATGAGGGGCATCCGCTTTTGGCGTATGGAATTGATTTTCCCAGATCATCTGATAATTATTCCCAAGAGGTGCTTCTTTTTTTGATTAATCATCCCAAGGTAGATATTAGCAACCATAAGGAATATTTTTTATGGATTTGGACCGAAATTTTTGATAATACCTACAACCATAATAATTTCGCAAAATTAATTATTGCTTTATTAGAACAGGAACGTTTTCCAATCAATGAGCCTTTGATAATGACCTCACGTTTTTTTGGTTTTTTGAAAAACTCAAGCATCAATTATATTTCGGATTACAAAACACATCTCATTTCCTTTTTACATCTTTGCTTGTACGCTTTTTCCATTGTGATGGAGAGTTGTTCACCGGAGGACCCAGCGGATATTATTACTGCCAAAAGAATCAAAAAAAATGTATTGCAAATGATACAGGCTATAGTGAACAACCCCAGTTTTACTACAACAGAATTATGGGTTGATGGAGAAGGATACAGTCCTTTGGAACTTGCGCTAACAGTTAATTTGTTGGAGGCGTTAGGACCACTTTATCAACAGTTCCCTGTTTGCTCTGTGGAACATCTCGAAAAACTCAAAGAAAAAAATGTTTTTTATAATTTGATCATTAATTCGCCCCAGGATATTTTGCAAGCATTTAAGTTGAATGGTGTGAATTGCCCCGAGGAATATTTAAAGGAATTTCTCGAGCAATTAACTCATTTTCAACGCGCACAACAAAAAAATGTGCCACAAGTAAATATTTCTGCTTTTTATGATGCGCTGATTAATTGCTTTAAAAATAGCAGTCTCTATAAAAACGCATGTGCTGATCAAGTATTTCAATTAAGTACGTTGTATAAAGATGGCGCAATAAAATGCAAAACGGGAACGAGTGTTATAAATCCCATACGCCGTTATTTTGAAATATGTACAAGGCTAGGTGAAAGAAACGATGAAATGCGATTACGGCTTGCTGATATTGCTCAAGGGAGCAAGAGGGCAGTTGTAAAGGTACAAGATACCATGGCAAGGGAAAAAACAGAGAAAATGCTTAAACGATTTTAAGTTGTATGCTTAATGTGTAAATTTGGCTGAGATAAGAAAATCGCAGTCCCTAGGACAACCTGTTATATATTTAGGTTGTCCTGCAATTCATTTTTTATAACATACTGGCACAAGTAACCTTATTTATGGTTCTTTTCATAGTCATCAATTCGTTGCTTTAGGGTGTCATATTCAACACATCCAGAGGGACAAGCATTTTTGATGACAGTTAGATTTTGCTCAGCTTTTGATAGATCATTCTTCATTAAATATAGTTCTCCTAAATATTCATTGGCACCCTTATGATTAGGATCAATTTTTAGAGCCATCTGATAATATTTAAGGGCATCATCCAGCTTGCCAGTTTGTCTATAACTATAACCTAAATAATTATAAGCATCGGCATTTTGAGGGTTATCTTTCACAACTTCATTGAGAAGCGGTATCGCTTTGTTATAATCCTTTTGGTTAATATAATCTTCAGCTTGCTTGAATTGGGGATTCGTTTGGTTTACCGAATTTGAAGGGAAAGCAAATGATGAGCTTACAAATAAAGCTAAAAGTAAACTTACAAATAAGCGGAATATAGAATACATGTTATCCTCCTAGGATTTCCAAATTGTTCAAGTGATTTAGAAGATATTAGTTGATGAATACTATTTTTGCAACTACCCTAAGTTTAGGGTTGATCTACCTTATGGGTAGTCTATACTCAAACATTTAGGTAACACAATTAAGGAATGCGACATGAAACTATTCAAATACTCTTTAACTCCTCTTATTTTTTTCAGTCTTTTTGCAATCTCAACATTAGTTGCTTACGCTGATGAGAAAAAGCCAGTCATCATACCTCAAAGCGATCTAAAGTGGGTCCCACTACCAGGAATGCCAAAAGGAGCACAGATTGCAATGCTGCAGGGGGATTTAAAGAAAGCTGAACGATATACTTTTTTATTAAAATTATCAGATGGTTATGTTATTCCTTCACATTGGCATTCAAATGACGAGGAAACTACTGTCATATCTGGTACATTGAACCTTGGTATTGGTGATAAGATTGATAAATCTGAAGCAAAAATTTTAAAACCTGGAAGTTTTACATTAGTCCCCGGTCTTACGCATCACTATGTCTACGCAACAGGGGAAACCATCATTCAAGATGCAGGCATGGGTCCTCGTGACACAATCTTTGTTAATCCAGATGAATTAAAAGCCCTAATTGAAAAAAACAAGTAATATCAGAATATGATAAAAAACACCTCATTTAAATACGGTAGTTTAACTAAGTTTCTTCATTGGGTTATTGCCTTGTTGATTGTTGTCCAATTTTATTTAGGTTTATGGTCTGCATGGGTTCTTCCTAAAAATTCACCTGAGTTAGAATTGTACATCGTAAAGCTTCATGAACCCATTGGGATCTTAATTTTCGGTTTAGGTGCTTTAGCTACTCTTTGGATGTTGGCAAACCAACATCCTTTATTTCCCAATTCTATGCGTTTATGGGAAAGAATTATTGCACGTGTCGCACATATACTTTTATATTTAGCATTACTCATCATGCCAATAACGGGCATTATCATGTCTATGGCTAATGGTTATCCGCCGAATTTTTTTAATTTATTTCAATTCCCCGAGTGGATAGAAAAAAATGAGGATTTAGCAAACCTGGCTTTCACATTTCATAAATTTATTGCCTATGTATTTTTAGCTTTAATCATTTTACACATTTTGGCTGCGTTCAAACATCATTTTTTAAATCATGATAATGTATTAAAACAAATGTTGCCAGGATCCAACTCTGAAGTGTGAAATCAATTCATGGTTCTGTTTTGAAAACTGGTTAGCTATCCTGAAATACCAGACGAAATTACAGCGGTATGGGTTGCTGCAAAAGTAATTGGTGGCAGAAATTTTGTTGTATGGTAGTTTGATAAAGTTACTAGTTGGGTTAGCTATCAAAAACAGGACGGGCATCTAATTTCAGATGCCCGTCCTGTTTTTCGATGGGTAATGAAGATTGCGGCAAGATTCATGCGTATGGTACAGCTTATAGCGACAGCGTTGGAAGCTAGAAGAGTATTAGCAAGAATGCGTAAAAATGTGGTATAAAAGTCCATAGATTTTTAAGTTACGTATTTATTCATTTCACTAAATGCAAAGGTATGTCAAAACATTCTCATCTTTTAAATTGCTTTTATACATTTGATACAACAACTGATATTAAAACCATCGTTAAAGAGCTTTCTGTAAGATTCGGTATTCATCATTTTTCATATGTCAAACGCTATGAAGATTACTCACACATTTTGCTAAGCAGTAGCCCAGAATGGCAAGAATACTATTATACGAATGAACTTTTCCGTATAAGTGACTTAGAATACCCAGCAAGTTATTATAAACCCGGCTTTGCTTTATGGAATACTTTTCAAGGACAAGAAATTTTCAAGGCCAGTAAAGCGTTTGGAATAGATCACGGTATCGTATTCATAAAGCCAGGCAATGGATATTGCGAGTTTTTTCATTTTGCTACAACACCCGAAAATTCCAAAATTTTAAATTTTTATCTTAATCATATTGATTTATTACATCAATTTAATAATCATTTTAAACAAGTTGCTGCTTCTATTATCCAAAAAGGGGAAACACAACGAATAATTCTTCCACACGATTATATTTCACAAAAACAAAGTCCAAATGAAAATTGGCATTTTAATCAACAATTGCTAATGGCTTTTTTAAAAAAAGATGAAGAAACTATGTCTGCATTGTTACCTAGATTAGCAAAAAGAGAACGAGAATGTTGTTATTACGTAGTACAAGCCATGACCTCTAAGCAGATTGCACAGCAACTTAATATTTCATATCGTACGGTTGAAAAACATATCGAAAGCATTAAAGCCAAATTAAGTTGTAAGAGTCGATCTGAATTAATTGCACTTCTAAATAAATTACTCAACCCCTACTAAGTATTACTACCCATAGAATCCATTTGCCTTTTCTAGTAAAAATATTTTGCAAAATAATTATTTTTCATTTGATTGCATAAGTTTATTTTATTTAGAAAAGGAGATATAAATTATGGGTGCTACTCACTATGAATGTGCTTACTATGCCAGACAAGTATATGAAAATGGCGGTGGTAGGCCGCTTAATGGCTGGTTCATTGCTGAATCATATTATCCTCCAGATCGTTGGAATCTTGGAATGGCTATATATATTAATAGGCAAAAACAAGCAATTATCATCGCCTTTCGTGGTACCAACGGTATTTTTGATGTGATTGCTGATTACGGAACATGGCGTAGACAAATACACCCTAATCAAGAGCACGTCGAGCGAGTTGCCACAGAAAATATAGATATTGCTGATGAAAATCTAAGGGGGTATATCAATAATATGATGGGAAATATGGACCAACTTATTGATAGACATGACTCTTCTATTACTTCATCGTTAACCAGAATTAATTCCACAGCTTCGGATATGTATAGCAAATTCTCCATAACATTAACCGGTCATTCTATAGGTGGACATAAAGCCGAAATGGCAGCTTGTCGGTTGTATAAGGATCCAAAATACCAAGGCCGAATTGAAGCTGTTACATTTGAAAGTCCGGGCTTTTACGAAATAGCACTGAGAAACCCAGATTATCGGTGTGAATCCTATGATTTTATTACTTCTTATCTTGCTGCACCAAATATCATCAATTGCCTGCATGGTCACGGTGAAGAAAAACAAGTTGCTGTTCGACGATTGTATGCTCCTCATACCCCTTCGGACAACAATGGTGAAGCCGTTAGTTGGACATGGGGGCACGCATTCAGTTCCCTTGCGCAAGGGGCTGGTAGATTAGCAATTACCGGATTATTTCTGGGCGGCGCGCTTAGCGGAGGAGCTCCCATCACACACCTTGCAGCCGGAATAGGAGGAATGATGGTCTTAGGAGGTACTGCGGCATTTATTATTGATAGTTTGCTAATAAGGGATTTAATATGGCTCAAGTACAGACAACATAGTATGGACGCCATTTTGAAATGTTTTGATCCGAATAATGGCTACGCCAAATCCTATTCGGAAGTAGAGTCATGGCCTAAGCTACTAAAAATTGCCACTTTAACTCCAAGAGTAATCACTAATCTCATGAGAAGTATGATGCCAGCTCGTAATGATACGAAAGGAATACGCATGATATTTTGGGAAAATGAAATGATAGAAAATCAAATCGTATCCCTACCTGGATTTAAAACTGGACCAATTTTTGGTGATGATGTTGCTTGGGCAAGAAGAGATAAAAGCCAATCATCAAATTCAAATCGTCGCTATCAAATGCGTTAATAAACTTTAGGCTAGAGTCAATTATTGGGGGGGCTGCGCATTTTCCGTGAACCGTGAAGTAGGTTCTTGGAATTTTAGCGTATCTTAGCAAGCGCAGCGCGCTTAGAGGTGATTTTGTCTCGCGCACAAAAATGCGTCGATCCCTCAGGTTAACAACAGCTGATTGGAACCTTCTACGCCTTTAGCAAAGTCATTGCTTTGGGCGAACGATATTAAATAAATTCTACTAAGGCTGCTTCACCTTGGTCCCTTGCTCACATTCGCTATTGATGCGTAATAATAAACCAACCGCGGTTAAAGAAATGAGCAAGATGATTGGAAGCCCATGGCAACGCTAGGGCAGGGTGTTAAAGAGATACGCTTGCATTATGAAAATGAATATATTGGTGTCAGGATTAAAATTTCGAGCGACGATTACGCACATCTGGCGCGACCCGCTGTAGAGCAACCATCAAGCTCACAAAGACCTGGGAGTCTACGACCTTTCTAGAGTAGGGTTCCGTTGCATAAACGGACGGGACTTAACTTGAGGAATTCAGCTGACATATTCAAGATAATAATATTTAACATATATCTGTACCATTGCATGTAAACGATGAGTGTTTATGCGGGTTCTATTGTCGATTACATGTAAAACAAGTATTCTTTTGTTGCAAGTTGTTGATACAATGTGTATACTTTGAGTATGGTAGATGTTTGCAAGAGGTTTTCATGAAAATTCATGCGAAAATACAAAAATGGGGGAATGGCTTGGCTCTTCGGATCGCCGGGCTAGTGCGTGATATTCCGCATTTCGAAGAGGGTACTGAGGTCGATATAGATATCAATGATGAGGGCTTTACTCTTAAAAAATCTAAACCTTCCAAAAAGATAAAGCTACCATACTCTGAAGCTGATTTATTAAAAAATATGTCTGCCGAAACAGCTCATGCTGATGAACTGGCTATTTTAGGTAAAAGTGAGATCTAGTTTCATGGCAAAGCAATACATCCCTGAACGAAATGATATTATTTGGCTAGATTTTGAACCAACAAAAGGCAAGGAAATAGGGAAGTATCGACCATGCTTGGTTTTATCTTCTCACGCCTATAATCATCAATCCGGTTTGCTTATTTGTTGCCCCATTAGTACCAGCATTCGAGGCGGTTTAACGGAGGTACCCGTGAACAATTTAGACACGCCCTCAGTGATAGCTGCAAGCCTTATTCAAACGCTATCGTGGAAAGAGCGCAAAGCAAAGTTTATTATTGTTGCTGAACCTGGCGTGATGGATGAGGTATTGTTTAGAGTAATACCATTAATTGGTGCTGATAAAGTATTTGAAAAATTAATGTAAAAACTTTTCATAAAAATCAGACATGTGTCAATCAAGAATAAATTTTGGAAATTAACATGAAAACATTGCAAGATATGACGCCTAACAAGAAAAAAGCGATTTTTTTAACTAAACGAGAATTACCTGTGCTGGTGTGTGATGCAGTTAATTTAGAAGGGATCAATTATACCTTACCGGAAGTACAAACATTGTTAGACGGTGTGACCGTTGGTGGTCATAAAATATCAGATGAAATGATCACCCTTAACCAAGCCAAGGCGTGGAATTGTTTATTTAGCGCAGTAGAAAATGAGCAATTCGCATTAAAAAAAGACTTTGCTTGTACGCTGCATGAGATTGCAGCCCGTGAGGAATCTTTAGAGTGGGGCTGCTTTAGAAGTGGCTCAGTTACCATTGCAGGCACAACGTATTTACCACCCAAAGCAAACATGCTTGATCAATTATGGATTCAAATGATTCATGAGTTTGAAAATATAAAAGATGTTTTTGATAAGGCAATATTTATTTTTTTGCAAATGGCACGTTATCAGTTTTTTTATGATGTTAATAAGCGCATGGGCCGATTTATGATGAATGGAATTTTATTAAGTGAAGGGTATCCGGCAATTAATTTACCTGCTAAACGACAACTTGAGTTTAATCAGTTAATGTTGAATTTTTATACATCAGGTGATGTGGAACCAATGACGACATTCATGAAATCTTGTTTTGATCAGCGTATTATTCAGATCATGTCGGAAAGTTAATGGGGAATGTAATGAATAATAAAAATATTTTTATTATTCATAGTATTGACCATATCGTACTACGAACCAGTGATGTCGATGCCATGGTCCATTTTTATTGTGAAATTCTAGGCGGCTCCGTTGAAAAAATTCAAGAGGAATTTGGCTTAACGCAATTACGTATCGGAGACAATATCATTAACTTGAAAGAAAGTACATTGCAATAAAAATGAAGGGAATTGCTTGTTAATGTAGTAAGCTAGCAGTGCAATGGTGTAAAATAGTGAGCGAAACATTTAGTGCGCATATAGCTTAGGGCTAGATTCAATATTTAACATAATATACATTATACGAACTTAAATGTAGCAGCAAAGTGATAATGTCCGGTTTAAGCAAAGTAAAAATGTCCGCTTTTGGGTAACCTTAGCACATCTCATGTGTTGATCCCAAAAGGACTTTGAAATGGAAAAACTAGTCATTATGAATAATAAAGAACTGCACCGACTTGAAATCATCCAAAAACTTCATGTGCAATCTGATGCTGCAGAACAGCTAGGCATCAGTATACGCCAAGTACGGCGTTTATTACGTGCTTTTGAGCAAGCTGGCGCCAAAGTTAGCTTACCTCATAGGCGTCGAGGCTGTTTAAGCAATCGTAAGCTTCCTCAAGATTATAAGGCTCAAGCAATTGAGATAATAAAAGACAAATATTATGATTGTGGGCCCACACTTGCTACAGAAAAGTTAGCTGAGAATCATGGACTTTATATTTCCAAAGAAACCATTCGTAAAATAATGATCCAAGAAGGTTTATGGGAAACACGTTCTCAACGGCTTAAACGAGCTTACCAACCTAGATATCGTAGAGAATGCTACGGAGAGCTAATACAAATTGATGGCTCTGAACACTATTGGCTTGAAAAGCGTGGCCCTAAATGCACTCTATTGGTATATATCGATGATGCTACAGGTAAACTGATGGAGCTTCAATTCGTCCCTCAAGAATGTACATTCTCTTATTTTGAATCTATAAAACGTTATTTACAACGGCCTTGCTCTGTACTTTTTAATTTTTCAATACGCATGTTATAACGAAAAGCAAGAATAGCACCAATTAGTACACCAGAGATTTGAACAAGAAACTCTCTTAGCAGTTCAAACTCTGAGTTTAGTTGTGGAAAAAAATTTATGGTCATAATCATATCAAGTACTACTCTTGCTTAATCTTATCATCATAACAAATACGTTTAACATGCAACTTGCTACGTTTTTTCTCAGCCTGCCATAAATCATACATGCTTTGCATATTCATCCACATTTCACTGCTGGTATTCAAAGCTAAAGATAGCCTAACAGCCATCTCTGGGCTAATACCACTTTTTTTATTAATTAGTTTCGAGAGAGTCACCCGCCCTACTGCTAAGGCTGTGGCGGCATCTGTTACTGACATATCAGCGCCCTCTATCAGCATGTGTTTAACTAGCAACCCGGGATGCGCGGGATTGTGCATTAACATTATTTTTACCTATCTAATGATAATTTAAATAATCCACTAAAATGGCATCTTTGCCCTCAAACTGAAAAATAATCCTCCAATTACCACTGACCTTCACCGAGTAAAAGCTCTCTACATCCCCTGCTAAAGGATGAAAAGCATTACCAATCGCACTACTAAGCTGCAATAATATCAGAGAAAGCACAGAAGCATGCTCCCTACTGTTGGTTTTCATAGATGATGCAGCCAGTCGATTGATGGAGCTTCGTTTTGTAGAATCAGAGTCCACGTTCATATATTTCGAGTCTACTAAACGGTACTTGCAAAACTATGGAAAACCGATTGCTTTTTATAGCGATAAACTTTCTGTCTTTAGGGTGAATGAAAAAGATGCCAAGGCAGGCGATCAAGTTACACAATTCAGTCGTGCTCTGAGCGATTTAAACATTGATATTATTTGTGCAAATACCTGGTTTCGCGCAATTACTTTAAACGTTAGCGCAAGTTTTTCCAACCAGATGGACTGTTATTTTGAAAAAGATAGTGATGTAACAATCCTTCATTAAGAGATTTCTCTATTATTTCTAGTCTGGTTTGGCATCGCATTTTATGTTTTATTTCATGAATATAACTTTCTACTGTTCGTGAAGATAAATTCAATTTTCTTCCGATATCCTTATCCGATTTCCCCCTTAACAAATAAAACAAACATTCCTGCTGTCTTTGGCTTAAGTCATAATCATTAATATCTTCTTTGTCAAGAGATAATGAAAATTGCCCTGCATTTTTAAATTCCTTAAATAATTTAAATACAAATCGATTGGTATCTATTAAGCTATAAGGAGTCATATCATTACAACAAGTTATTAAACCCATCAATGTATTGTTATCATCAAATAAAAATGATTTTTCACACAAAGTAATTTTCCATCCATCTGCAAATTCATAATAGCCTACAAATGCCATTTTTTTATTTTTGGAAAAAACTAATTGATCATGCGCCTCCAGTGTTTTGTAATCCTCACTAAATTTGCATCTTAAATCAGAATATCTTTTCCCAATAATCTCGATACTAGAATTAAAACCATATGAACGGGCGACTTTATCACTTGCCCAGGCAAAGTTACCTTCTAAATCTGTGATTGATATAAAACCTGGTAGTTGTTGGAGTATTTTTTCACTAATTTTAACGTAAGTATGTAGTTCCATAGGGATTTTCCTCAATATGCATTTCTTCAACTTAATTATACTCTTTGTGGGATAGTGTTGACCACCGTAAAATTAACGGTGGTTTGCGCAACGCTTACTTTATAAATTACAAAATAATATTCTTTCTTTTACCAACTTATAAAAGGAAAACTATTATGAATGACTTAAATGAACTTCAAAAATGGACAACAGCTATAAACACATTAATTCAAATACTTACTGATCCTAATTTTGAAACCAAGTATCACGAATATACCAAAAAAGATCTAATCGATTTGGCATTTGATCATGGAAACTTAAGCAGCATGACGGAAGCACCAAAAAAACAATTGCGCAGTAAATTTTCTTATCTTTATTTAGAAAATAAATAAATTGTTTAATAAATATAGACAACAATGACGTCTTAGTTCAAAGGTATGAGGATAAGTTAATGCCAAAATGAATAGCGCTGTATGGCAGTAAGTATCATCATGGAGAAGCTAGTAGCGCTCAACGACAAGCAGAGAAAGCTGTTTGTCGTTGAGTTTTATAATGAAGAGATCCCCGACATAAGCGGGTGAAATGTTACGCATCTAAATTAAAAATTAATAAAGTTATAAACCATGTTTAATTTGATCACCTGATTTCGCTTCCCTCACAATTCCTTGAATTAAAGCGTCAACATCGCCATACTATGTTGATAAAAAGCTCTATAATTTTATTATTTTTTCGAGGGCCTCTTCGTTGGTGTCCATTCAATGGCACCTGGATCCACCTCAATGGATTTAATACGCTTTATAGTTTCGTCAAACGTATCAGTTGAGCATAAAATTTGGGGGATTGGATCTTTAACACGGAGGATTGTGGGTTTAGTTAAAGCTCCAACGTTATAAATGAAAAAAAGTCGGCTTTTATCCCTCAATTGATTCATATCTGCAAGTTCATCTCTTGATACATAAAATGTTGCTGTCTCTTGCTGGCTACTTCCCTTTACTTCAACATGACGGGTATCCTTTTTATCGCCTTCACGAGCGATTACAAAATCATAGTGTGCATATTTGTCTCCCTGTCTTCTGGTCCAGGAAACGGTAATTTTACGTTGAGTACCTTTTTGAGGGTGTTGCACATCACCGGTAGAAAACCCCGATTTATTAGGAAATTCTTGCACAGTACAATTGTATTTTTCTTGATACCATTTTTTCAGTGCATCATAAAAAGTCAATTCTGCCAATTCACCAACTCGATCATCTGGCTTTTTATCTCTTGGTTTGCTTTGATTCGAGCCACCTGTACCTCGCCCAGAAGAACCATCAGGATTTGTTCGATCCGCTGAGCGATTAAAAAATGTAGTTTCAGATTCATCGGTAAAACTTCCCGGTGTGTAAACAAGCTCACGCTCACGTTTTTTAGCTTTATTATCGGGCGTTTGAGGTGTTTCTGGTGGCTCCTCAAAGAATTCCTTAGGCAACTGAGTTTCGATAGGACTTGTGGATAAAGCATCTGCCTGCAAAGTTTGATCAGTTTGCACCGGATCTGTAGTCATATTTAAACGTTGTAATTCTGGTTCTAATCCCGTGGTACCTGGAGCAAGTTGAGATTGTTGTGTGCCTTGAGATACAACATTCGAAGCCGATGCCCCCCCATACCTCAACCTCAGTCTTGCTAGTTCATCACATAATTGTCCATAATATTTAAGATTCTCATCAGCTTCATCAGATGCTTTTAGGGTTTTTAATAAAACTTCTTGTACATCTTCATGTGTATTATCTAATGGTAAAAAATGTAATAAAGCATTTCTTAAGTAATCACAACCAGCTTCAGTTTCAACACCAAGTTCATCAGCCAACCTCCTGACCAATTTGGCATGCTGCTCATAATAATTGGCTTTAGATGTGCTTCTTAAATCATACCGAGGTGGACTATATGCGATATAAAAATTGCCATCTTTAAAATAAAAAAGTTCTTCTCTTTCACCTTTAGGAAAAAAACTTCTATCCACTTTCCATAAAGTTAATTTTCTAAAATTTTCAAAAATTTCGTGTAATTTTGTTAGAGGAACAGTTTCATATTCTCTTGCTTCAATTACTGCCAAACCAGGGAAGACTTGATACATTGCGTTAATTAATTCACTATATGTACTTTTATTATCTTTTTTATCAATCAGCATATCAGGACCAACAACAGGGATGTCAAATAAAGTACAAACTCTTATCATCTGTTCTTTTTTCATCCCAGGTAATTGACCCAGCCATAATTTTGAATTATCAGGCGCCTCGTCAGTCTCATAGTATGAAATTTGAGAAACTGGTGTTAATACATATTTTTTTGACGCACCTCTTGTTAAAAGTTTTAGTGTACGAAGCTGTTGTTTCTGTGTTGGATCGAGCTCAAGAAGTAGTAATTGTTGCAACCCAAATTTAAGTTGCTTAATTTGGTTTTCGCCTTGCAGTCCCGCAGCATCCTGGAGGAATTTGTAGCAAGCAGCAAAATCAATGGTTCTAAATTTAAAAAATTTTACTTGCTCTTCAGTAAAGTTAATGCCTGGTATTGGTGCCATAATAGGGAAATTAGGTGAGTTAATGGTTACAGGAAAGTTAGGAGGGTATATATCTCTAATGGTGTATTTTCCTCCATTTGTAGCAAGTATCCTTTTTTCTAAAAGTAGAAAAATCAAAAAATGAGGCAGAATGTCAGTAGCACGTCCGCGCTTTAACTCACATTTATTGATAGCCTTTATATCATTCCAGTTTTCAATGAGTAGCGACTGCCAAAACAATTTATCATAAGCAGTACTGGTACCTAAAAGCCAATACATTGTTACTGTAACAAATGGATCGATAATATGCTTGTCTTTATTATCCCCAGTAATAGTGGCCTGGGAAAATGGATGTATGGTGATACTTTTAAAAGTTGCCAAATTATAATAAAAAGGCATGCACTCACTGTATTCATCAGTAATATTTTGGCATGTTTCACTCCGCTTAATTAACCCTATTTTTTGATTAACCTTAAGCTTTAAAAAGAAGTTTTTCCATAAAGCATGCTCATTATTCTCTACATACGAAGGTGTGACAAGAAAATTGCAACCTGGTAGCTCTCTCTCTAAGACTTGCTCTGGCCCATAACTTGAAGATAAATAGGTGGTACTGGCAAAGTAGCATTTATTTTCAGTGGTCAGCAACCTTACCCTTCTTAGTTGTGGAAAGTCTTCTATTTTAAACAGTTTGTTTTTCCAACCATAAAATAGGAATCGTACAATTTGAATTGTATTTTGCTCATTAACCTGTTCTTTCTCTATGAAAGGCACAACATATTCTCTAAGAACTGCAAGATAATCTTTTTCCGTGACTCCTAAATCCTGCAACCATTTCCTAAATTCTCCTGTCGAAGTTTCAACCATGGTTGGTAATTGCAACCCAGTAGAAACATCAAGATTTAAAGGAAAAATCGCTACTGTAGGCTTCTCAAGTGAACCATTACTAGTTAGAATTATATTCATTTTCTGCAAGGTTAACATAATACCTTGTCGCCCAATAACACCCTGATTTTGCAACAAAAGCTGAAGAACATATAGCAATTTTATATTTTCGGATTTATAGTAATCAAAGTACCCTTGCAGATATGTTATTAACTCTTCCCAATCTATTTGTCGATTACCGAATATTAATAGGCTTTGTTGCTGTTCAACCTCACTAGCAACAATTACAGTGTTTTGCGGGGATGGTAAGGTTAGGAGTTGATGATAAAAACCTGTCTTATCGACAGTAGCTTGCAAAATGGTTAAATATTCATTATTACGGCCTCTAATAAAAGGCTCTCTCTCTAATCCTTCACCCCATTCAGATCTAACCTTAATGGCATGACTTTGCTCTGTAATAACTTGCGTGCCTAACTGTTGGGTAAATCTTAACAGTTTGTTAGGAATTTCGCTATCTACCATCTGAAGGATGCTATCAGCATATAATTTATTGCTCATTGCTAATGCATTTAGCCATTTAAAATAATGTCTTGTTATAAAGGAAATAAGATAACGATTCCAAAAAGAGTTCAGTATTTCATTACGATTTGTACTTAGTAAGAAAGGGGCATTAATGGAAAAAGGCAAGCCCGTTGTGTGTTGGATTGGCAATAAACAATATAATTTTCCTTGTTTTTGTGTAACTAGTTTGTCATTAATTGTCCTTGCTGCAAAAGTTATTTTGGTCTTGGTTTCCCTTTTTAGCTTGGTCGGCACTACATCATCTCCCGCACTTTGCAATTGCTGAAAAACGTCGAGGGGAATATTTTCTGTATAAGACATAAAAACATATTTATCATAAAGGGTCTTATTTTGATAAAAACAAACTGTGTTTTCTTTTGTATTTTCTTCTCTGTCAAGAAGAAGCTTTTGACCATTGACATCAAATTGAATACTACGTATACGCGGTAAAAATAAAAACCAACTCGGATCTGCCACCAGTTCATTCAGGCGAGCAATGATTTCTTGAGGATTCTTACAAATTAATATAAAACTAACCAATTCGTCAGGATAATTAAATATTTTAGCCTCATTATCCTCAACGGGAATTGGAATAATTTGCCAAGGGTAAGAAAAGGTTTGTTTTTCAAAAAATTGTTTATCAAACTTAAATTTGTAAGCCTTTGAAAAAACATATACTGTATTCGCAACTCCAAATACTGTTTTAAAACCAACATCTTTATAACCCGTGGTATTCCCTTCTGCTGCTTTTGAATTAGTTCCACTTGCTGAATAACTACATAAACTATTTATATTTTCTTCATCAAAATGTCTTCCATTATGACTAATTAATAAATTATTGCCTGATAGCCTAATATATACAGTCCCGTCATTTTCACTAGCAACATCATGCATGTTCTGTAGTAATTCATAGAAGAATGTATGATTTCCTACTAAAGTTGAGTTAATATCTCGTATTAAAATATTTGTTGTCGTTGTAGCACCAGGACTTTTGTCATTTATTGCTTTGGTATAAATTTTTTTGATAAGCTCTAGTTCTTTTGCCATTTTAATACACTCTTGTTTAAATGTTTTTTAATCAAAGATAATATACTGATTGAAACTGTGAAATTATTGTAACACTTCATGAAGTATTTTTTGGCACAATTGAATTCATCTTTGTCAGACCGAAGAAAGAAACATCAATGTGTTAGCACTATTTAGTTGAAATTTACTCTAGCAAATGACATAGTCGGTAATGTAAGACGTAAGCGACATGAGGTTTTTTTTATTTTTAAGTATAGTTATAGGCACAACGTGATAATGTCACCTTTGGGTTCCGTCCGCTTATGCAACAGAACCCAATAGACTATTTGTATCAACAGAGTTTGTTGCTGAGCCTCGCAAGGCTAATATTATTACGACTTTGTTTACTTCCTTTCGTCTGGGGATCTAAAGTAGACACTTCTACTTTTTTTGCTCCTTTTGTAAGGTTCTTGGAGGCATTTGGTTTAGGTGCAGCCATTACCGCTTTTAGTTTGTTTTGGTAGTTTCCCCATAGAGCGCATAGAGTAATTGGCCGGGATGTGCTTATTGCTTTTATACTGGTTCTGTCAGTCTTTTGATGATCAGCTTTACTAGCCATGCCCTGCTTCTTTTCTTCCGCTTTGCCACCACCGCCTCCAGGACAACCACCAGGATGCCCCTGAGGCTTACCACATTTGCATTTTAGATTATTATGATTTGACATCAGAACTTCTCCTATTTTAATTAGTCATAATTTTCAATTTAAGATCATAGATTTGATTACTCGTTAATTATACCAATATGCTATGGTATTAAATGTATAACCTTTGTAGGTGCCAAATTTTGTCGAATGTACTATGCTTGTCCTATTAAACTAAATACAGCCGTTATCTATGATTCGATTAATAATTTATTATACTAAAGAGTAGAGTATCAAATGTATAATCTTTGTAGTCGTTGAATTCAAAAAGGCGTTTCATCTTTAGGACTACACTATGGCTCAGCAGGAAAAAATATTGATAGTTGAGGATAATAAAAAACTGGCCGGTTACATTAAAACCTGTTTAGAAGAGTGTGGATACAAAGTTAACCATATCTCGCAAGGTGATAAGGCCGTTTACCGCATAATCAAAGACCAGCCTGATTTGGTATTACTTGACATCATGCTACCTGGAATAAATGGGAAACAAATTTGTCTATCTGTCAGATCACAATATCAAGGTAAGATTATCATGTTAACCGCACTTAATGATACTATTACCGAAGTGGATAGTTTAAATTTAGGTGCTGATGATTATATAACCAAACCAATAAAAACTGAGGTTTTAATAGCCCGAATTTCAGCTGTGTTACGTCGACCTCCTCTAAAAAATCCAAGAAAGATTATAACGTATGGTCGATTGATCATTAATACTATCAAGCATGAAGTCTACCTAGATAAATCACTGTGTGATTTAAAACCAAGCGAGTATGATTTGCTTTTACTGTTTGCCAATAATGAGGACTCTGTTCTCTCCCGAGATAACATCACACAGGCGTTATATGGACATGAATACGATGGCATCGATCGTGGCATTGATCTGAAAATATCATCCTTAAGAACGAAATTGGGGGATAATCCGAAAAAGCCCTATCGAATAAAAACTATACACGGGAAAGGTTATACCCTACTGTCGAGTGCGTGGGAGTAAATGTGAACATCTATATAAAAAGTTTGTGTGCATTTGTTATTTGTTTTATTATCGCTCTGATGATCATGTTTAGCTCACATCAAGCACTAGTAAATAAAATTTTTTCTGAAAGTGCAAGAATATTAACTCAAGGTGTTTTAACAACGTTACAAAATGAACTGGTTAAATTACCAAAAGCAGAATGGACTGCCGCCCTTAATTCATATCAATCTAGCAATAATCATATATTCAATATTATTGCCATCAAGGACTTACAACTTAATCCACAATAAGTTGATATATTAAACAAAGGGGAAATACTTTTTCAGGCGGGAAAAAATCTACAATTCCTTAATTATTATTTAGCAGAAGATTTGGCCTTAATACAAATTGGAAAAACACCTTATACTTTGACTTTTAAGTTTGGGGCAACCTTTAAAAATATTATTGAAACAACTAGTGATAAAATTAGACTTTTAATTACACAAGAACTAATGGCAACTCCTATAGCGTTGTGGCCGCAACTGCTCGAAAAATTAGAAAAAAGATATGGCTTCCCTATTCGTGTATTTTCAATTCATAATAGCTCATTACCCCGTGACGTTGTAGATAAACTAACAGCTGAGAAACTTGCTTACGCAACGGATGTAATGGATTCTAAAATAACTACACTCTATTTTACATTTGACAAAGATACACAAGTACTAGCCATTGGTCCTCTTGATTATACCCCAGTAAAAAGTCGCGTTAGTGATGTTATATATTATTTCATGTTAATAATTTTTATATTTACTTTGGGTGTTATTAGTGTGCTAACAACTTTATTTGTACGAAATGTTAATCGAATATATCAATTAACCTCACATTATAGCCAAGGCGACTTTGCTTATCATTGTAAAGTAAGCCCATTATCAATATTAAATGGTTTATATAATAATGTAATCGCCATGGGCAAACATTTGAAACAACTTATTGAATCTCATCGCCAGATAACTCGATTTGTTGCTCATGAAACAAGAACCCCGTTATCGACTCTCCAGATGGCAGTCGATGTCTTAAAGAAAGAATCTGTTTTAAATGACAATATGAAACAACAACTTAACAGTATACAAGAAGATATTGATGAGCTAAACAGCCTGGTGATTTCGTTTTTATTGTACTCACAGATGCAATCGAACGAACTAACAATAAATAAATCACAACATGATCTTATCCCATGGCTAAGAGAATTGATTGATCGATATAAGGTATCTCCTTTCAAGATTTCACTTAGCACAAATAAAACAAATGATTTAAATATTTTCTTTGATGAACAGCTATTTAAACATGTCATCAATAATATATTAACAAATGCCATGAAGTTTGCTAGAGAGCAGATAGTTGTGACCGTTGAGCGTATTAACAATGGTATAATAATTCATATTGACGATGATGGCCCTGGTCTTCCTAAAGATACGTGCAATGACATCTTCGCAGAATTTACAACATCCCAACCACACCAATCGTTTGACAAACATATTGGATTAGGTCTCGCAATAGCGAAGACATTAATTGAATTACATCATGGTACCATTCATGCCACAGATTCTCCACTTTTACTGGGTGCAAGATTTTCCATTTTCTTACCCAACAATTAAATAACAGAAGTGTTCCGTGTATAGACGGAAATCCTCTATGAGCAATTCTGTACTCCCCTATTCCGTACAACCAATTTTACATTGGATAAATTACCTTGGCTATTCGCAATACAACAGTAGTTACCTTCACAGGCAGTATTTTCTTAAACGATTTATATCAAGGTGAGCTAATTATTATTAATTGCGCTATTGTACTTAATTTTTAACGTGCAATTTACTACGCTTTTTAGCGGTTATTTCACAAAACTCTTAGAAAGATATTAATAGTTAATCGTGAGCATCCAGTCAATTTCACTTTTCAGTATATTCCCAATATGAGGTAGTTGGATCAATATTAACTTATGAATTAGTCTATAGTTAGAAGGAAAAAAGTGTTAATTGGAACAAAAAACTTTCAAAATCAACATGGCACATAAAAGTCGAGAATTGGCACGAGGTGTAATTCTAGAAAAGGGGAATTTATGACGTGCAAGATTTGTGGTGAAGAGACAGAAACCCATTTGGGAGTATGCAAGTCTTGTAATACTCTAATAGCTACTGCTTCACTGGCAGGAGGTGAAGAGCTGGTTTTGAGGAGTAAGACTGGGTTCAAATCAAGAAGGATAGTTACTAGTGCACTGGCCCGCGAAAGTGATTTAGTCCCCCAACATGGATCGACAATGATAGGATCAAGCCGAGCAGTCATAAAGCCAATCGCAGTATCTTCATTATTCTTATCTTTTATAAAAAATGTTGCTTGTAGTAACAAAATTTTTTCATGCCTGGATGCACGATCTATGGCTAGCTTAATAGCAGCAAATACAGAATTACGCGCAACCATTCTGCATAATTTGAGCGTTTCTCCTCGATCTTTTCGTTTATCCAAAAGACAACTGCCACCATTTACTAGTGACCTCGAAAAAATGGGGGGAGCAAAGCAAGGTTTATGGGAATTAAACTTAATACTTACTAAAAAAATTAACCAACCTTCACATGCTCCTGAAACTCATCTTTCTACATCTAGTGGGAGCGCGCCTGTTAAGTTGGTACAAGTAACTACATTAAAAGACTGGCTGTATTTTGCACGACATGGATGCCTGGAAGTTAGAGATAAATGCATCAATATACTGCCATGTGATATCCGTTTTTCTAGCTATTTGTCTTTGCCTCCCACGAAGATTACGTGTAAAAAAACGGCAAACTCCGCGAGAGTTCTCTTTCCTGAAAATCAATTCACACGAGAGGGTTTAGATTTATCGTATCTTAATATAGCTAATTACATAAATTTATTATTCTTAGATAAGGGCATCCTTAGCAGACAGATAGCAGATAATATATTGCAAATTGTTTGCGGGGGAACCGCAAAGTCTATGGGTCCAGATCAATTACAGTTTTTATTGGCATTGATTACGTTAATATTTGGTGTGGAGGCTTCAAGAATAGATACTGTGTTTTTGCATGCTATAATGCTGTTAGACTTAATATCTATCGGCCAACTTTCAATTAAAGATGCTTTTGATTCAGGCTATTTTTGGGACATGCAATTTCGATCAGAAGAAGGTGGTTATGTACGCTATGGTGGTATTTTCCCAGGCGCCACGCATCATACAGGTCCTGGTAATATTCGCGCAAGAAAGGTAATCACTAGCACCAAAGATACAACTGAGGCACAGTATTGGAATGCTAATATACAAAATATGCCTAAACGTCATGCTGTTTTAAATCGTGAATTGATTATTTACACAACTTGGTTAAATACCGTGTTTCCTCCTGGAAGCTCATGCTTTGAAGCGAGAATGGTAGATCTAAGAACAGATATAGTAGCTGACAGAATCAATAACTTACTTTTAGGTTATATTCCATTTTCTAGCTTTATTAGAAGTGCAAGAGAAAGGATGTTTAAGAATGTAATTACCGAAATAACCCGAATATCTTGTTCTAGCGTGCAATCAATGAAATTTAATGAAGTTACTATCTTTCATCATACTCATGGCCGTTATTTTCATTTCTCTGATGTGTGTGATTTATTGCCAGCAGGCTTCAAAGAAAATGTTGCAAAAGGTTTGTTTCACGAAACCAGAAGTATATTTGCGGGTAAAACAGCTAATATCAATCGAGTTTTAGGCGTGGAAATGGTTTCATTGCCAAGACCAAAACTAGAGCGAATAAAATTGGCGGGCACGGGAAGATATATTACATTCCATGACATTGCTGTTTTTTCTAGAGCCCATAGAAAAATCCCGTGTCCACACTGCATTTGTGATGTGTATTTTACAGATGTAACAGCAACTCCTAAAGGCAAATCTCCCCCTCCCCCAAGTCGTTTTAGCTTACCGCCACTCCCATCTGTTTCAGGTTTTGCTCAAGAGGCTTATTCTGCAAGTATGGGTATGCCATATCATCATGCAATGGATCGGGGTTATCGTCAATCTGAACTTTTATCAGCACAAACAGATGGACTAACAGAATTTTATCATATTGGTCATGCGACGGGAGATCATAATGCCTGTTTAATTGCATCATTATTATTTCACGCAAAAAAGCGCAACGAACCGAGCGCAGAGGAAGTTGAAAGAATTCGGCAAACATTAGTAGCAAAGGGGATTATTGATGAGGGGCAACCTATTGAGCTCAATTCTTCTACAGGTGCTAAAGTTATTCAATTTATTGAAGAAACATATAAAGTAAAACTTCAGGTTAGGGTTGTATTGAGAAGAAATGAAACTTCTCTTATTCATACAACTGGGGTTGCCGATGAAATAGAAGCATTGGTTTACTTAGCACTTGGGGGTGGAGGGCATTTTATTCCTGTCTGGAGAAAATAATTAATAAGCCATGTAACATGGACACACCGCAAGTGGATTATTTTCGATATATGCAAACCCATATAGTAATTATGGGGTCCTGGAAGCACAACCGCAATATCTACCAGTTTGACTAAAATATACGTAATTCTCGCTAGATTTTCTCCATTTTTAAGTTTAGAGAAAGAGGACAGGCATAGTTCTTAAACCCAAAAGTTATGCCTGTCCCCTTCCCCTCACCCATTTCATAACACGACTCCAATGAAATAGTTACCGTTATTGTAAATTCAGAAAAGAATTATTGAAATTTAGAGTCATTTTTGACAGAACCAGTAAAACGCTATCTCGATTGCTACTACTTATGAAAAAACTGAAGAAAATCAAAGCTAGCAAAACGATAAGCCAATTCTACAGAATTTTTACATCCTATTTTACTTTTTATATTTTGCAAATGCATTTCCACTGTTCTTGGTGAAATATCTAATATTTGGGCACAATCTTTTGACGTCAGCCCTTTGATATAAAAACTCATTATTTTAACTTCTGTCTCTGTGAGATAAGTTTCATCATCCATGTAATATTTATCGATATTAATTTTTTCTAGCAACGCTTTTATATCAACACCTGTCTGTTTAAAGTCCAGTAACTTAATATTTTTTTTCACCAAAAACCGTTCCTTTTCTGCCTCCCTTATCAGATCAGCCGCTTTTTCTTTAAAATAAAGACAAAACTTGTAAAATATTTCTGGGTAACCCACATACAACTCATTTATTTTATAGTTTTGTTCTATAGTAGTAAAATCATAAAAATCACAAAAAAATTGCTCATGTTTTATGATGGTTAAACCATGAAACATATTAAATTTCTCTCTACAATCTTTTCCAACTATATTATCATCAGTTTGTACTTTTTCATTCCATAACAAATAACTCGTTTTATATAAATCTGCTGGATTTTTATCAAACCAAGCTATCTTATAATAGCCTCGCTTATAAAAAAACTTTGTCCAATTGAAATGATTTGTTAAGGTTATTCTAGAACCATCTTTATACATTCGCATGTATCTAAAAAAGTTTAGATTAAGATCTGAAATTAAAGGGTTGCATATTTGATTAACTGCGTAGCAATTTTCTTGTGTAACAACTTTGCTGATATCAACAGAGTCAAGAAATAAACTTTCATCTGCATATTTATTGATGTCATCTGCTATGTTTTTATACATTTTATTTTGCTCCATGGGCCATGGACATTCAAATAGATTACTTTAAATAAGTGAAGTAAAGTCATGGGGATTAAGTTGAAAATTCGCCATGAACGACCTGTTATTGTATTAAACATATAGTTATTACCCTCAAAAAAATAAAGAATCATCATTACTAACTAACAGCATATCATGGTGAAAAATTGGTTATCAACAGTATTAACTACGGTTAAAGTCATCAGAAATTGCGATCAATTTGATTATCAATGCTGGATCAAGAAAAAAAGTGGGGTTCCCCGTATTTTTACGTATTTAACTATTGGCCATACTGTCCAATACTCATTCATAGAGAGATGGAAATCTTAGAAGCAACAAGAGAATCCATTTTAAAAACAAACAATTATATACAGCAGTAAATTAGGAGAAAATCATGGTAAAATTTTTAGATATTTTTAAACCAAAAAAAGCAAGAGTTGAGAACAGTGTTCTTCCAGTCATAGTCAGTCCTTTAGATATAAAGAATTATTTTATATACACATTCAAATCAGAATTTAATATTCTGATTAGAAAATCTCAAGAAGCTTTATCAGAAACAACTAAACTGTCTATTCCTAAGGAGGCAAAAGAAATACTAGAGAACGTACAAATTTTACCTGATGGCGACGATGCAAAAAAATATGAAGATGGCGTAAAATCTGTAGCTACAGGAATCCTTTCTGTATTGGAGTTCATAGAGCAACGTAGTAATGAGGAAAAACAAAACGTCGCTAAAAAGCTTGTGGCAATTTTTAATAACAAAAAACAAACAGATCACTTGTTGACAGAAATGGCAGAAAATATATTCAAAATATTTAATCTGTCAATACGAAAAATGACAAATAGAGGTATACAAGATTTTATTGCTTTTCTTTTTTTATCTTTTGACCAACAAGTTTTAAAAAACTACATTACACCTGAAGAAAATGCAGAGCAAATAAGTACTTCATTAATAAAAAATACTGACGACTCAAATTATAGCCATTTTTTTAAAAAAAGAATTATCGGGAATAATAATAATTTAAATTGGACTGCTATCGGTATACTATCACACTCTAGCGCCATTGTGACAAGTGAAGATGGAAAACAAGATGTTAGAGTTAAGTGCGCTGAAGAAAATAAGGAAAAATATGAGCCAATCACATTAAGCGAAAAATCAGCCACCAATTTAGGGTATATATATAAAATTGATGAATTTAATTATTCCAGAAAAAAATTGACTCGCTCGTTTGAGTCGGATTGCGACCTGTATTATTATGAAATGGAAAGAATTAAAAATACAATAAAGATTAATTTAATTCAATCGGCGAGCATAATAAAAAAATTAATTCAAATTTTAAGTTCAATACCATCAGAAGCAATGGATGATGCATTTGAAATAATCAATAAAAATTGGGTCTGCGATTCTGCCGGGAAAACCATAAAATGCATTATTACAGACTTAAATTATTTTAGTGAAAAAATGGATTCAATTAATGTGGATTATTTTTCTGATTTTCCTCAATTTTTTGCTAATTTAAAAAACAACAGCAATGATATAATTTATTTACTCACTGAGGAGCAAAATTTGAAATATCAAGGACAGCTAGAAGAGTTAACTAATCTTGCACAAGAAAGAGAAAGATTATGCAAACAAGAAGACAGTCTTCTATCTCTACTCGCTGATAAAACACAGTCAATTACAACCATGTTAAATGAGGAGCCATCAAATAAGAAAATTAAGCTTATTAAAAAGTAATGTCATTCTGTTTGTATTGCTCTACAAAAATTTCTGTCGTATTTTTTGTAGAGCAATAACAGACCCCGATAACTGATTATGATTTCCTGTGTTTGTTGGATCACTGATAAATGAATTTGTTGATGGTATTCTCCTTGTATGAGTCGTAGTGAAAGAGTGACGAGTAAAATAAGGCGCTGATGTCGCGCTTGATAGGGAAAGAGGACGACACTGATGTTGGTTTTGCTTATCTGAAAATAAGGCAATAAAAAACTCTGTCCATCCTCCTGTGCGCACGCGCAACAGATTATACCTTTCAGGATCCCGTATTGCATGTACGAAAGTCTCTGGTGAAGCGACTGTTATCGTTAATATATTACTACCGCTCCCTCGTGCAAATTCGTTGAGAATTGCTCTTAACTCTTGCTCAGAAAAATTTTCTGGAATATTAAAATCCGTTGGAGCCCCATCTGTCATTCCTGCTGTACCTATCGGCGTAAAACCAGCTAATGCTTTACTAAAGCTTGCTTCCTGATAATCAATTGGCAGTAAATCACTCGGATAAGGAGTAGGGCTTAAATCCGACGCAATTGTATCACTTGCTCGCCGACCATCAGCGCTTGCTCCACTCCACTGCCCCATTTCAACATGATTTTCAAAGGTACCGACACCGGGTTGTATTTGAATACCAAAATGCTGTGAGGTACCTTCAGCACCATATTCACTCGCTAATCGTGTTAATTCTTTAGCAATCAATTCAGATGGTTCTTTAAACGTATTAACCGCAATTTCTACTATTTCTTGAATTAATCGATTTCCAAATTCATCTACTGTTTTATCCCCTCGACCATAACGCGGTAGCGATAAAGCGATTTCCCGTAAAATCTTAAATCGATTTGCTTTAGCTACTATCTCTTCCTCACCACTTAAAGGATCAATACAGGGGGCAATCATGTTATAACCCCAATCACACATTAAACAATCCCGTAATTCGGGTAAAGTAGTAACTGCTAATTTTTCGTCAAAAACCATTTTTTCAATTGCAAAAAGTGAATTAATCATTGAGCTCAACCCGACAAAACAAGGCGCATAAATATGATAACGCGCTCCACCATCGTATAAATCTCGTCCTTTATCAATACAATTATCGATAAATAAAGAAAGCAATGGTGAAGGACAGATAGCGGTATTAGCACCAAAAACAGCTAATTGGAGTAAACAGCTTTTGATATATAACGCCTTAAAATGCAGAAAATACAGTTTTTTTAGCGCTTCAAAAGTCGTAATTGATTCAACGGGTGTATCAATAGGAGATTCTTTTTGGCCTCGCAAATATCCCGGACCTGCTGAAACATACGTTTTACCACCATTTAATGCACATTCCAACGGTTTTAGCGTAGTAAAACCACCTAAACTAAACCAGTTCTCTCCTGGAAATTGTGGCTCATAGCAACCATCACATGCATAATTTTTTGCACTCTTCCAAGAAACAGTCGAGTCCCAGCCAGGAGGGCTGAAAGATGCACCACCGATATTTTTTCCACTGTTTTGTAATCCAGGGATTAGTAAATCATCATTTAAAAAAATCGGGTGGGCCCCTCCTGAAAGAATCGCTTTTGCTGCTTCTTTCATAATTTTCCTACCCAATTTCGTATCTGAAATATCAGAACGCACGCGTAGCGATAAGCAAGGCGCATTAAGAGGTAATCGTCGTATGGATTTAATACATAGTAAGGTCAGTTGATTATATGCAGCCTGTCCTTTATTACTACTGCTATAAGGCGTATTATCTGAAATCGTACCACCTACCGTTAATTGTTGTACCCATTGGTTCATAGCTCCCCCTTGCGGATAAGGAGTAGAAGCGCCTCCCATTGCTAAATTACCATAAGGTTGATGATCTTCTACATTTAAACGGTTAAGCTGAACTTTTTCATCTAATTTAATAAAAAAAGCATCAATAATTTCTTGGGCTTGTGCTTGGGTAATATGGTTTGTCCTAATATCCTTTTGATATAATCTGATCAAAAGTTGATCGAATCGCCCTATTGCTATAGGTTCTCCCGTTAAATGCAAACAACAATGTACTATAAATATAAGTTGCACGCCGTCAACAAAGTGTTTCGGTTTATGATAACCCAACTGGCTCATACGCTCGGCGATCATCAATAAATTAGCTTTTTCTTTTCTAAATATTGCTCTATCTGGAAGAGCAACTGCCATTTTCTGTGCAAGATTTGCATATCGTTGGCAATAATCAGTAATTCCATCCAGGGTAATTAAACAGGCACTATAAAACTCCCTCATTTTTATATGTGTAGGAGAAGGATTTACTTTATTGCATTTTTTTTCAATGTCGTAAAGCTTCTTTTTAACATCGTCTTTTATACCACTAATACCATGCTCCAATAATTTTTCATATCCTGGCACCACATGACCCACCCCTGAAGCCTCACTCAGATTTTTTGTATAGGCGGCTAAACGTTCATCGTCTGATAAATACTGCATCACATAACGGCCCTGACCTAATGAAAGATTAGGCATACCGCCCACAATAATTTCATCCACTTGAATTCGAAAAGTATCAGCACCCGTTACTAATTCTCCCTCTTTAGGATAGGAATTACCAAAATACGGCGTTAGCCTATTTTCTTTTTGCAACTTCACCCCTCGAAATCCATAATTTTCGTGTGTGACGAGTCGTAAGCTTAATCGAGTAGCCCATGCTTTACGAATCATTATGGATTGTTGCATGATATTTGCGGGCAAGTCTGTCGCCAAATCAGGATATAAAGGGAATTTTCCTTCTAAATAATCTTTTATATGCCCCATTTCCTGTTGTTTACGATCAATATACCATCCATCTTGCCAACGACTAAATGTATTTTCTAATAGACTAAGAATACGCACACTGGGGGGCTCAAGGCGTTTTTTATCTTCCGCAGAAACGGTTGCCATACGCCAAAGATAATGTTGATGATTATAAAACATATACGGGTTAGGAACGTCCGGATCTTGCTTGAAATGCCTATCTAAACGATGCCAATCAACTTGAGGAAAATTACTCCAATCATTTTTTTCTTTTCCTTCCCATTTTCCTAAGCGATGATAAAAATCATATTTATTAGTATCATGTAAACCCAAATCAAAAATACTTGGGATATAAAAAAATCCACCGAAAGTTGATTTGACTGTTTCAAATAATCGATCGCTAGTAAACTCATTACCGCCATTCATCTGATTATTTATAATGCGCTGTAATACCTGAATATCTTTGGAAAATCCAGCAAAATAAATACCCTCTTCATCTGCAGCATTCGCTCCTTGTGCAATCAGTCTGGGATCTTTTCTTTGATAACGACCAAATGGCAAACCCAATCGTAATACGGGTGTTGTATTTCCTGCTTCATCTTGAATACGAGACGTTTTTATATGTGATTTTGTATCTTTAGAGGGAAGAATCGTATCATCCGTTTTTCTACCAATGATTTTTTCTATTCCTGCCTCTCCCATTTGATGGAGCTGCTCCCAATTAATATTAAAAGACTGACTCAAGACATAAGAAGCACCCAAATGCCTGAAATTCTCAGCCCCGACTAAAATATGTTTACTAATTGAAATAGGATCGGAAGGATTATTGAGATTCTCTGAAAATCGGTTACCCAATACTTTACCATTTTGGCCATCTGGTTGTGTTGATTTAGATTCTGCAACCCTTTCAAATACACCATCTTTAAATAGGTCATCTGCACCAAGAGTGATGTCCAAATAACCAGCCAGTTCATTTCTAATAAAATCACAAACTTTTCGGCAATCCTCTTTATTATCGCTTTTAATATGAAACCAGAGATGAGCTCCGGAACTACTGTAAATCCCTTTGGTTTTCTCAATGGTTTGTGCTGTATTATTACCACCTATTTTAGGATCCTTAAAAACCTTTTTTGCTAACTCAATATCAACCCCTAAAATAGCACTGGTGTGATTTTTTACACCAGCAATATTCCTCATAATAAAAGAACTGATTTTATTCATTAAAATAGCCAGATCTTCACATATTATCTGCGCAGCATTATCTCTCAATCGAAAAGAAACAAATATCGCATGAGGTGAGGAATACACTAATCCTGTTTGAACATAATCCCAAACATCGACTAGTTTTTTCTCTGCGTCCTTAATAAAAAATCCTTTTGGTGCGTCAAATACCATGATTTCTCCTTATTGATTTGAAATTCCAGCAGTGTTTACGAGAGAGTTTAGTGCAAATACTACACATGAATAATGAAAAAAGATAGCTGACAAAATGGGGTCCCATGGGAAGAACGACCCAAGTATCACACAAGCTATTTGACAAATATAATGGGCATGGCTAGTCACTCGACTGATTCAGTATTAGTAAAAGTTCTGTTTTGATCGAGAGATATTATTGTGTGGGGTATGGCGGCAGTGTATTCGACAATGCATGTCGTTTTTCCGCTCATCATTCAAGCTTTATTTTTTGGAATCTAATTTCATATTAAATCTACGGATTAACGATTTTTCATCAAAACTGACTTTCTTCTTTTCGGGCTATACGGGAGAAGTAGCCTCTTTTGGTAGATCCACAGATGGAATCATATAGGTTTGAACCCAAGACAGAGGGGTTTTTCGGTCAAAATTTCCATGCTTTTTTTTAACATTTTCCTTGTCTTTTTCTTTTCCATACAAGTTATACATAGTATCAATAATTTTTTGTATGTCTTTATGAACCATAATATTTATTATCTCGTTATCTTGCTTTAGATACCCCTCTCTTATTCTACTTGATATATGAAGTGTTGTTTTATGTTCACTCACTAGACTCGCCTGTTTTTCCTGAAGCAATAAATGTTGATGTTTAAGTGTTTGCCAATCCAGTTGGGACTGCTGTAGTTTTTGTTGTGTTTCATCAAGCTTTTGGTTACTTTGGTCTTTTTCGGCTTGCAGTAACGATAGTTCTGGCCGCCATTTGTTGCATTAGCTTAGTACTGGCCGAACACGACTCGATATATGCTGCCTGTATTGATCATTAACTTTGTGCAGTTCAGTAATAAAAAAATTCAGATCACCATTAAGATCTGAAAGGGGTATGTTTTTTAATTTAGCAATAGCATGGGCTAAGAATACTACTTTTGATGCTTCTACTCCTAAGGTCAAGGGTATTAATAAATCATCAAGGCATTTTTTTACATCTTGTCTTTGGTTATCTCTTATTTTTTCTGTCACTTCCTCGTCAACTTCAGCGAGTATACGTCGGATTTTTTTATTATCAGTCTCAGGCAAGGAATTGCTAGCTGAGATATGGCAAGTGATAGCTGGGAGTGGGCTTAAACAAATGATCTGCAATAATGCTGTGTAAATAGTTTGTGCGTAATCGATGTATGCTGTTTCTACATAATTGGTGATAGAGGCCTGATGGAAATAAGCTATCACAAAAAAACCTAAGGCTTTTAAAAAAGCATTATTTTCTGCTGGAAACCTTTCACGATAGCGTGATAAAGCGATAGCATAATTTTTTACTAATGTATATTTTACAAGCGCTTGACCCAAGGCAACTAGGATAATATCCGCGTATTCATTCGGGGCAAGAAAGGTAGCCTCTTTGAAGATAAAAGGCGTTTGATATTGTTTTCTTATCGTTTGAAAAAAGGGTAACGTATTTATCCACGGGGTTGGTGTTGCTAAAGTGGATTTTCGTAAAAGCTCTTCGCTACGTTCAAGAACACTAAAATCGATAGCAACTGGGGTTTTATTTAGATTATGTGCGCTAGCTTCAATGTCTGCAATGAAGTTCCTTTTTTCAACATGTAGTAGTGGGAGCTCGAGTTTTATAGAATCGCTGAAGATAGCCGTCAAATGCAGCAACTCATCAGTGGATGATGAAACTACTGGCTGTTCACCCGGTATAATCGGTTTAGTTTTTCTATCTTCCACCGTAGTACGTAAAGGATCGACCTGCTTATTATCAGCAAAACTCGCTTCCGCAGGCTCAAGATGCTCTGCAGAAAGCTCTATTTCATTGAGATCAGGTTTCTTTTTACTACTCATCTGCCCCATAAAAGGCCTCTCATTTTATATATCCACCAATAAGAGATCATACACAACCCATGTTGGAAAGCAAGCTGATTCATTGCTGGATCTCTTGTTTTGGCTTAAGTGAATTCCTGTAAATATCTTGGCTGCGTACGCTTACTATTGTCTTGATCGCTATCTTCAGCGTTAACGGCGACATACTCATGATCATCATTTTGTGTCACACGAGCCCTTCTAGCCCTACTCCGCCAATCTAGAAACCAACCCTAACTTCGCTCCTTTGCTAAAAATTTGTGTGTCTATACATATTTGAGGGGACACCTCTACTTAGCGTTGACAGTGATTATAGGTCCAACATGATAATGTCACCTTTCTGTTATTTAGAAATGTCCCTTTCATGCAACTTTACTGAAATCTTTCTATAAAAATAATACCTGCAACAAACACGCCATACAAAAAAATTAAATACGATAATTTTTTATAGGTGAAGGTATCTTTGCGCATTAAAAAGTAAAGATACCCAATAGCTATCGTAGTTATGATGCCGGCAAATAATAAGGGTGCACTTAAGATCCAAGGAGTGAAGAAAATACCCAATGCACTAGGCACTGTGGCTTGGATCATCATGGAGCCGCTAATATTGCTAAGCGCTAATTGTATTTTACCCTGACGTACCCAGATAATGGCATTCATGATTTCAGGTAATTCGGTTGCAATAGGGCTTAATAAAAGAGCTACAGCTTGGTTTGATATACCTAGGTGTGGCCCTATTACAGTCAATTGCTCTACAAAGAGATGTGAAGCAAAAAAGATGACTGTTAATGCTAGAATCGTTTGTATTATTGCATACAGTGTTGCGGGTTCTTGCACACGTGGTTGCAATTTAAGCGGCTCAAGATCTGCATATTCAACACTTTCTGTTGTTTTCAGTTCTTTTAAGAAGTAAATACCATAGGCAACAATAAAGAAAATGCCTAACCAAGGTTTAAAGGCAAAAATGAAAGTTCCTAAACCAATTTTTGCTAAAAAAATCGCTAAAAACCAACCTTGATCGCGGCGTAAATGTGATTGATCAAAACTATTGTCTTTAATTGGATTTTTTGTTTTTAAAACCATCCATCCAACAAGCGCATAAGCTAAAGTACTCAGGACTAATGGCCCACCCAGAGCAGCACCTATACCTATATCTTTTGCCGCTTCTCCCTCACCAAATACCACGGCAACGAAAGTTACCACTGTTTCAGGTAACGCAGTACCAACAGCGGCTAAAATAGTACCTACCGCGGTTTGAGCCATATTAAATTTACGGCCAATCCATTCAATCCCATTTACAAACCATTCACAGGCTAGATAAATAATAGCGGCTGATACCGTCAGTAAAAGAAAAGTAGTTAGCAAAGTGGTATTCATTACGATTCCAAGAGGAGCTGGTAGTAAGCCGATGACATATTACTCCGCCAGCTCCTCTTGCTTGCAGAATAATGATGCCAAAGGTCTTGCCAAACAGATGCTGTTTACGCCATGGCTATATAGCCAAGTATGTTGACGCAAACCTTTTTCCTGGGAGGAAAAAGCGGCTACTCCCCAATGGTAAAGGTTGAGTTTATCAAATTTTAGTAGAAATTTACATATGATGAAATACGAAAGGTCACTTTGAAGATAATTGGCTTTGATTTGCTTCTAGCATCTTTAAAAGTTATCTTGCTAAAATATCTTTTCCTTAAATCTTTTGTTGGCAAGAAGCTCGAACTTTACCTAGAGGTTTAAAATGTTAAACTTCTTTTTCGTCCAGGAGCATTTCTTGGTAAATTATTAGCTTCATTTAAATTAAGTCTACGTTGATCGTTTATTTTTGCTAATTGATAATAACTTATAGATGATAGTGATTGCATTGAGACAGATGGCGCATCAACTAAAGCGGCAATATGGGATGGTATTTTTAATAGAGGTACTATGTGATCTTTATAAGCTACTAAATGAATAAGCGTTTCATCTTGGTAATTAATTTCAAATTGATGTTCTAGGAAGGTTCTTTCAGTATTTTGAGGCCGCAGCAAAAGATGTTGAATTGTTTCACCATATTGCTTTACAGCATACTCTGATGGAAAAGTAATGCAATGGATGCTAATATTCAACTGCTTACAAACAATAAAGGCTTCTAATAATATGTGTTTGCTTTCAGAATGGTGAGTGCTTTCTCCTTCTTTAGGCAAATGAATAGCCGCTAAATAGTCATTATACGTGTCGCTAGACCCAAGTTTTTGATATACCCAATTTTCTGCTTTACTTATTTCTCCTTTATGCATCTTTTCATCTAACTCGAGCACATAATTATGACATAATTGATCTAAACTTTTAATATCATGTGGTTCACCATTTTCTTGTGTTTTCCCAATAGACACTAAAGCTTGCGCGCAAGCATCAAGGAAACAATCATATTGGCCTACTGCATTGCCCAACACATAATTACTTAATTTTATCGTTTCTAAAGAGAGTTGAATTTTCGCTTGCTTATCACTTGCATGTTTAAATAACTTTTCTCGCACTTCTACTTTTGGCATTTCTATCAATGTTTCAGTTTCTGCGTGTGGCTGACATTCCTGTAGTTTTTCCTGAACCTCAATAAAACTAGGATCATCTTCACCTAAAAAGTATTTTCTTATAGCTGCGGATTTCTCTAAGTAAATAATTGCATACTTGTATTTCTTTAGCTGCATATAAGCAGAACCTAGATTATAAAAAATCAGAGCTAATCTTATGTCGTTAGCTCCTACTTCTGCCAGAAGAAGCTTGCAAGCTTGTAAAAAACAGGAAATTGCTTCTGAATAATTTCCTTCATGACTGGTAGATGTTCCGTCATTGCTGAAAATCTCTATAGTAAAGTAATTCAAATATTCAAAAGCTTTTTCTTGACTTGTAGAAAGATGTTGCGCAATGTTTTGATAAAAAACAGCACTTTCTTTTCCTTCCATAACTTCTACTATTGCTTTACATAAAGCAATATTTTCCGTTTTTATCAGCTCATATGCAAAAACTCTATGGATAGTATTTGGACCAAATTGCTCTTCTAGATAGTTAAAAACAATTGTAAAATTAGTAAACCGTAATGGGCTTTTAAGAGATTGATCTTTATCCATGGAGGATAAGAATAAGAAAAAAAAGATAATATCAAATGCTTTGCTCTGAAAAAAAATTTCTTTGTTTTGAGAGCGTGATAAATTTATATCAAGCAAGACATTGGACATACCTGTTGCAAGGTTATCACCCCCAAAAAAAGATATCGAACTAAAATCAAACTTTACAACATATTTTAAGCAATTTTTTAAACATTTGTTTAAAAATATTAAATTGTATGAAAAAATTCTTGAAACCAATTGAGTTGGGTCATCGAGTTCCCTTGTGTATTCTGCAATTGCAGTCGCATAATATTCTGCCGCTTTTTCAAATTCATTGTTCTTTTCAAGAACAAATGCAAGTTTGCAATAAAAAACTCTTGATATATGACGGTCTTTTAAGGCACATATTCTATCACAAGCCTCTTTAGTTATTAAATGCCCATTTTTTTTAGGTCGCCATAATCCTGAAAGAAGCAGAACCCAGTTGCGCCTAAGTGTGCTAACTAATAAAATTAAAGAAAACTTATTTTCTTTTAAACTTGAAAGATAGGAATTATCTATAATGAGAGGATCAGTAATAGATTTTTTCAAAAACACACTTGGAATAAAGCTAAAATAGCTTATTATATCTTTAAATACCTTTTTTATGCTCCTTTCTTGTATAAACCGTTCAACACAATCTAAAGCATTTTTATAGTAATCATAACTTTTTTCATAATCATCCCTTGCAAGATATTGAGTAGCTATTTGAATTAAAGCTTTAATGTATATTATTGAATAGCTAATCTTAAAATCTTCATTAACACTAGTTATGCTTGCATATAATATATTCTTTTCATACCCTTCTTGTTTAGCAAAAGATAAAAATTCTAAATTGGCTACATATTTTACGCGAGTATTTATTTTAAAATTTTCATTCCTAATAATAGGATTATCTATAAAATGCATTGCTTTATCCCACGCACTACAAGTAACTAAAACATCTAATATGCTTAAACGTGTCTCATAAAACATTATGAAAGTGGGGAAACCTCTTTCTAATAAGATTTGAGAAATCAACAACATGCATTCTACTTTATATAGAAAGAATGCATGTTTAAAATAAATATCTTTTTCAGCAACGATATCTAATGATAAAGGTGGTGTTTGCTGGTTATTCATCAATAGCTCCACTGCTTCAACAAATAAAGCATACTGTTGATCACTGATTGACAATGCAGAAGCGCTACTTGCCAAAGTGGAAAAATAAGAATTCAAATGCAGGAAAATTTCATTAAAATCACTTTCAATCAATTTTCCCAGCATGTCAAAATATATGGTTTTCCTTGTAGAGGTGTTGCTATCATTCTCAACATATAACCACCCATAACAAGATCTGTTGCTATCTGCTAAATCAATATTAAGTATAAAAGGTATTGCCAACTTGTTATTTTTATACTCCTCAATAAAATCACGCTGCACCTCCTCTCCAGTTTTCAGCCAATTATTGCTTTCAGAAAAATCAACTACGAGAATACTATAGTTTACTTCAAAATACTGTTTAAGTAACTTATGAAAATTTTTATCAGAATACATATCTTGAATAATTACATTGGGAAATATAACTTCCTTGAAAAGGATTTCGTTAGATTCCGTAGGTTTTTCCACTGATGGAAACCATTTTCTATCCAATTCAATAGTGTCATCAGAAGACTTGTATTTTGTTGATCTAAATGTATCGGACGCAACATAATAATCATTAGTATTGCTAATAACAAGCAATGACTCATCATTTACTACTGGCAAATCATTTTCAAGGTTTGGTACAAAAATCAATTTAAATTTTTTAACAGCTTCTTTTAATAATTTATCAGCAGCAGGAACGGCCTTGGAAAAATATTCCTCTACCGCGCGCTTGTTTCCGCGCAGAACAGCATTTTCGCCTAATAGACAAAGTGTTTTTACCTGTTGTTCTGAATTTGAAAAACCATACTTATTCTGTATATTGAGAAGATTTTCTGCTAATTCCATTATAGTTTCATCTTGTTTGAAATTTAACATATATGAAAGAAATTGATTCATCACAATAAATAAATTATCGAAAAACTCTTTTTCGTATATTAAATGTAGCTCTTTATCTGTGCGAACGATTTCATTGTAAAAACAGTAAATGTGCTCGCACAAAAGACTTATCCAATTCCAGGTATCTACCTTATCTTCATCAAAGGATTGCACATCCTTCTTATAGGAGTTTGCCATTTCAAATAAAATAGTTTCTTTTTCTGGTTTGCTACATTTTAAACGGATAACTTGTTGTAACAAACCATGCATATCAAAAGTGTATTTACTCTTTCCCGATGATATTAATGAATAGCTTTTTAACACATTAATACACTTATTTAATTCATATTGTTCGGGAACCCAATTTGATAAAAACTCCTTTGGTATACCTGTTGGAGCCAAATAAGCGCATCTATTTAATAAACATAATAGTTTATCTTTTTCGTCTGGATAATCTTCCATGATTTTTTGCAAAGCCAAAGTCCAGCTTGCCCACACTGTTTCTGCATGTATACCCCCAGGAAATGGTTTATCGTCTTTTAATAACCGTATTTTATGTTTCTTGTACAATTCCAAATATTTATTAATATTATTTTCATAGTTAAGCTTAATATAAGCTAATGCTTGCGTTAATGCTAAAGGGAAAAAACACAAGATTTCAGCTAATAGCCTGGCATCTTTTGAGTCGGGATTATCTAAGATTTTATTGATATAAGCAGTGGCTTCTAAGGCAGTAAATTCTTTTAATTCAATTGGTTCAAAATCTGTTGCAAAATTAGGATCAACTGAGGTGGCTAGAATATGTATCTGATTATTTTGTGTGGGTTCGGGTATTGGAATGATTTCATGTATTTCATTCAATGTTTTTACATTATCAAATATCAATAAAATTGAAGGGTATTGCAGTAAGTGCTCATGTATTTTATACAGCGATGCTTTTTTGTCTAAATTGTTTAGCTCTAATTTTAATATCTGGGTTGCAAAACGATGAAGGCTAATAAAATAACCCTCATCTCCCTCTCTGTTTAACCATATAATTGCTTGGTACAACTTTTTTCCATAAGCATGGTGAGCATAAGCCAATGCCAGTTGAGTTTTACCCACACCTGGCAAGCCTATAATGCTTTGTTTGCATATACGTTGTGTGTCACTTTGTACAGATATAAATTTTTTTAAGGAATCTAACTCTTGGTCTCGCCCTACAAAATGCTTATTATAGGGATATAGCGTTGGCCAACCTATAATACCTTTCGTTCCTGCAGGTGGTGAACTATCTTGATAAAATGCATATACATTTAAAGTGTCAACAATAAGTATTTCCGGATCACCGAGAGGCCCACGACTGGTTTTCTTATAAGCTATATCCAATCGTGGGCGTTCTACTTTCCCATTTTGCTAACAATTTTCTTTTTAAAAACCCCCTTTAATTTTTCTTCTAACAATTTAGCAGCTCGTTCTTCTTCAAAGCGTAACTCGATGATAGGTTTAGTAGGACTCCGACCTCTTTTTTCGGACAGTAAACTCGTCGCCCTAGCTCCCAGTCCACCCTCTAATATTTCTTGTAATCTTTGAGCTGTAGGGCTTTTTGAATCTATTCCTCCATAACTAATCCTAATGACATGATCCTGATCATTTCCAACTGTTTCAACTGTGTACGTAATAAAATCTTCTGAATTTATATCCTCAACATTATTCTCTTCGACTTCAGGTTCGTTTGTAGAAACAGAAAAACGCATTGGCTGAGATACGCTAGAAGATGATGCGGGACTTGATGCATTGTTGCTCAATGCTGTTGATTGTTTCTTCTCATTGCCTGATAAGTAGAGCTCGGCCAATCGTGCAGCTTCTGCCACTAAGGTTGCTTCTGAGCCTATTACGAGCCCATCTACAAACTGGCCAAAAAAAGCAAATTCTACTTGCTCAGCGATTCCCAGTCGTTCAGCAGTAGCTTGTTGACTTTGTGGTTGATTTTGTTGTTGGCTCAGTGTGTTTCCTATTAATTTACCTAAACCCAATTCTTTAAAAGCAGCCAATCCTATTTCAGTTGTGGGATAGTTAGCTAGCACGCCGCCTTTGGGAACAAAATTTCCTATAATCATCTTACCCACTGAACCAAATAGATAATCTCTGTTAGTTTTAACAAAAATATTTACGCCATATTTCTTGAAAATTTCTGCCAATTCTCGTTGTTGTTGCTCAGTTAATGATCTCCAAACAATCAGCATAAAAGAAGAACGAATATTTTCTCTAGCAAAGCGCTGCTTAGCATCAGCTTGTGTTTTTTGAATTTTATCTTTGGCATCCGGAAGCTGGGAAGCAATAATTTCTAATCCGTCATTTACTGGCTTTTTGTCTTTTACTCTCTCATCGATTGTTAATGTACAAAGCGCCTCTAAGCATTTTTCTTTTTTCTCCTGCACAAAACCTGAGGCCAAACGGCTTACTAAGATTTGCTGAATTTGAACCCATTTTTTAAACTCCGCTGATTTATCATCGAGAGTTCCTTTCAGCGGTTCTATAGCTATATAAAATAATTGCAGGCCTTCAATAGTTTCAACAGTTAATGGTAATGTGGAAAATTTATCTTCTTTTCGATCAATGTAATCAATCCATAGTCCAATACATCCCATATTTAGTACAGGCGAGGCTTTTATTAAACTCATCATCGCAGCAAATAATCGTGAATTTAATGTGGAATTATCTATTTCATACAAGCAGTCTCTAATAAGCTGATAACACTGTTCATGATAAAACTTATAGGCTTGGCCGGAATAGGCTATTAAAATTTGGGTTAATGTATCGATTAATCCATGTGCTAGCGATAGTTTGAGGTCTTTATCCAATTTTATAAAGCCACTAACCAATTCTTTAAAAGCATTTTCTTGTTTGTAATGGACACTGAGTATAAATAGGGAGCGCCATTTTAAGAGATCTTTATACCATTCTTTCGTATTTTTTTTCTCTTTAAAGTGTTGATAAATATCTTTGATTAATTCATTAATATCATTAAAGGCATCCATACCAGGTGCAATAGCACCTAAACTGCTTACACCCAACGTAATCGGGGCCGCACCTAATGCAGCTGCTGATAAGCTTGCATTTTTAACAAACGAGAGTAATTTTAATCCACTGCTTTGCCACAAGGGTGCTCTGTCGTCTTTTACATGCAATAAACTTTGTTTTGCCAATTCAACTAGCGATGAGCCCATTCTATCATTATCTTTTTCAAAACAATCTCCATAATCGTGAAAACTTTTTTGTAATACCTTTTTTTGCTCCTCCTTAATTTCAGTACCTGCTTCTGTTAGCACAAATAAAACGTGTTGCCATAACGATAAACAGTGATAGCGTTCAGCTGTGTCTTTATTGGCAGGGTTTAATAATTCATTTTTGCTTTCATCAAGCAAAAGTTTTAAAATGAGTGCGCCATGGGAACTGTCAACCCATCCCGCTCTTTGCGCTAAGCTCAATAAGTCTGCTAAGCCTTGAAGATGGTAACTTTCGATAATGCGGCCGTTTCTTTGTAAAAACATCAGGTAATTATCAAGAACTTGCCGATATTGATCTTGATCTTAGGTAATCGCTAATGTAACAATCTCACCGACATGTTCTTTATTCGGGCTTCCTATCTGTTGGAATAAAGTTAAAAGCTGGGTTTGACAATGCGCCAAGCTTGCTTTTTCATCTTTATTAAGGGTTATGTCTTCTAAACCTTTAAGCAATAAACCAGTGGTAATTTGTTCTAACATAATTGAGGTCCTTCTTAATAAACAAATTCTTTTTAATCAAGATTTATAAAGTACCAAATGCTTGCTTCATCGACTAGCAAAAAGCATAGTATTTTTATTCCCTGTAATAGGTTTTGGCTTTCAGGATATCATTATTTGCAATAATTGACAAAGAGAGCGGGAAATTGTGCTCATCCTGTTTTTATTCCTTGATTAAATCATTCGTTTATTAAAAAAACAAATGGAGCGGTTAATAAATTCTTATTCCGAAGAATTCTTCTAATGGCTACTTAAGAGCCCTATCTCATGAGCAATATCAATAAAATGGCATAAGCTTCAATCTTTGAAGAATTTAAGTTTCCCCAATTATCCTTAGGAGCACTTTTTGCTTGATTAAACTTCACTTGGTTTCTTTGAGCTAACTTTAATAAAGCTCCCTCTAAAATGCTTCGAATCATAATAACAGCAGATAAAGGGGCATGTTCTACACATTGGTCTGAGCTTCTGCCAGTTGAAGAGCATAGCGCGGTTTCTGTTTACCCTCATTTATCTTTTAGAAAAGATTCTAATTTAGGTTTTTTTAGAAAGCTTCAAGATGAATATCTGACAGAACATAGGCATGATGATCCACGGTTGCAACATGAATATAACAAGCGGTTGGGGTTGGTGTTAAAGAAATAATCAGAGAGGCCCACCCTACTCTCTCCATTATGATCGCTTACAGACGGTAGACTAAGGGCAAATTACCGAAAATAAACGGCTTGCAAACGTTTTGGTATATATACAAAAGAAACAACGTGCAGCAGCAATTAAATAAAAATAACATAATTTTTAGTAACCATTTCATTATTGTTTCCTTTTAAATTAAAAGTCGGCTATTTATATTGGCAACTAATCAGTAATTAAAAAAATATGGCGAACCTAATATAGAGTGGAGCTTTTGGAGGATGTTATCAAACACGTCGGGGCCACGCTGAGCTTTTTCCAGCTGTATATGCCAGGAAATCGCGAGCTAATAGTGCCGATGTGCTGTACTGCACCAATCATGGTGGTCGGCAGGCAAATTCAGGAATCTCGACGCTCGAGCTTTTGCCTGGCATCGTGGCGGCAGCAGGCTCGACGCCGATCATGTTCGACTCCGGCGTGCGAGATGCGACGGATGCTGTTATCGCACTGGCGCGGGGCGCAACTGCCGTCGGCATCGGTAGGCCCTACGCATACGCCCTGTCCTACGGCGGCACCGAAAGCCTGACCCACTTCTTGAAATCGTTTCTCGCCGAGCTGGATCTGTGCTTAGCGATCTGTGGCTTCAAGAATATTGCCAGTCTTAAAGAAGCGGGCTGCAAGCAGGTCATGGATTTACAGAAATAGATATATCCATTCGTAACCTCAACTTATTAAAATATTCTGTTTTTTACCAGGATAGTTGCCGACCCTCTAATTTACCTTGACTTCTTGTAAGCCGCGCTTGCTTTAGGAGATTCTTTTTGTGCTATGAATGGCTGTTGAGTTGTAGAGGATCGCAACTTAGTCCTATAATCATTTGACTCTATTTTACTTTCATTTTCTTGATTAGAAGAGGTTCTCTTTCGTTTCAAATAAGGTTTAGATGTGGTCGACGCAATAAGAGGACTTATAGGTGGAATCTTTTTATCAACGACCTCCTGTAAGGTGTACTTTCGTTCTTTATCCTGTTGATAGGCAGGTGTTTTTTCCAAGGCAGCGATTGCCGCTGTTAGATGCTCGCTGATGATTTCAGTTAATTCTTTATCCTGATGAGACTGAATACAATAATTTTTTAAAATACTTCGTTTATTAAGTTGTTCTAGCTGAGGCATAATGCCAAGAAGAAAACGACCGCACAATTGAAAAATGGGTAAAAGAGTCTGTTTAAACCAAAGTAAATCACGGCCATTTAGGTATCCTTGTGTATTAATTAGCTCAAGGACAGCTGTTTCTATTTGGATAAAAGCAGGCTCTGTACATTCTGAAAATTTAGCTTTCTCATAATTATAAGCTGTATTTAATTCTCTTAATAATGCGAAAAGTTGGAAAGCGATGCGAGGATATTCCTTAAAAGTCAGTAGTGTAGCGTCTATACCTAACAGTAATGCTTCGGTGATAATATGTAGCTGCGCAGGGATCCAGCTTGACCGTCCTTCTTTTTGCGCCAAATAATGATCTAGATGAGCATATCCATATTGATACACTTTTTGTTGGTCGTCCCACGTTAATATGCACTCAACCATATTTTCCCCCTTATTAAAAGGATGCTCTCTTAAGCTCATGCCGCTCTGTGTCATCTCCTCTAACAACCGTATATTGGTATCATTTATTATATACTGAGTTAAATAGATCTAAAGGTATACCTGTAGATGAAGTCGTTGCGGATACTAATAAAGACGATAAAGTTTCTGCCAGTAACTCAGTTGATGTCCATGTAACCCGATTAAATGAAAAAATGAGCTATCAGGACGGCCTCGAACTGCCGTTGGGCCACAGGTAGATCACCCAACAGCTTATGCTTTATTTGAATATATTCTAAAATAAGCTGTAGCCAACAAACCTATTGAAGCAGCTTAGGAAAGCAGAGCAACCTCTTATAGTACCGCTGGGTTTTGAAACAACCGACTTCACCTTCAGTTTATAGTAAACGACAAGCCAAAGGGAGTAAATAAAAATTATTGACTACAATTATGATCCAAAAAAGTTCAAACGTGAACTATTTGTTAAAAATCAGTTGAAAATTAACGCAGCTGCTATTTCTTCATCGTTAATAATACCCATTATTGAGCATTTATGCGAAAATATGAGCATAATCATTAATACATCTAATTTTCCACAGAGCACTTGTCAACTTTTAAAAGAAGTTATAAATGGGAGTTTAACAAGTGAAGATTATGACGTAATGTACCAAAAGCTTAAAGAGAAAAATTTAAAAGGGGTCAAGCTTGCCAAAAAAGAGTATTCCAAAACACACAAAACTAAAGATTACATGAATTGTGATGAAATGTTTTACATGGAATATGGTAATAAAATGTTAGACGATGGAAATAAAGTTATAGAATCATTGCATGCACTTCGAAAACTATTTGATAAGCAGATTGATTTTATAAGATCAATCTTACAACCAATAAATCTTCAAAATGACTTTGAAAAAACCATTTTTCTTACTGGAAAGAGTGACAAATACCTGGAATTAATAAACGATATTCTAATTACTCACGTGCAAGAATCAGAAAAATTATTATCGCTCTTAGTAAGTGAAAAAGAAACTACCGCAAGGATAATTCCTTTTTTGGCCGCAAAAGCCAAATAGAGATCTGCCTGCTTAGAGCATCTCTTTAGCTAGTAGCTTAATAGTTTTGGGCGGTTAGGGGAGCGAGGCTAGTTGTAGGAGTGGCACATTCCTCTCTTGCTTGGCCCAACCCTGACTATGTTACGTCTGATAGGCCTATTCTGGAAAACCCCTATTGGCGCCTTGCGTGTGACCGCAGCACATTGGTTTAAATTCCTTTTATAAGGCATTGACATAAATCCATTGTAGAGATATTGTAAGTTAGTTTGATAAACTTTTTTGATGTGAGAAAAATGACAGCATTCGACTTAGTTATGGCATGCCGTTGCGGAGAGATTGAAACAATAAAAAACTTGCTACCTGTGGTTGATATTAATGAAGAGGCTAGTCTTGGGATGAGAAGTTCCGATCTTCCTCTTCTTGCAGTTATTGGTAATCCATCTGAAGAGTTTCGAAAAGTGGTTATATCCATGTTCTTACAGGTGGATGGAATTGATGTCAATGCAAGAAGAAATATGACTTCTGAAATAAATGCACTCGAACTTGCCTGTATCCGCGGATATCTTGATGTTGTAAAAACATTACTTTATGATGGCCGTGCCAGCTTTGGCGGTAATGCACTTTATCTTTGTATTGAATCGAATGGTGCAGATTTTTTTTCAAAAATTGATTTGATCAGTTTTATCATTGCCTTCGAATTAGCCAAAACCGGATCACAAGAGGATGTAAAAAATGCTTCAGTGAAAGCAATTGCAAAGTTGTTTCTCGTAAACGAGCCTGAGCTTGTTCTTTATTTCGACCAGCAGAGTAAAGAATTAGCATCACAGATATTGGTTAAAAATATAGAAAGCAATGCTGGCGGCGTTTTGACTAAAATTTGTAACTTCAAATCAGAAATTGAAAAAATATTTGCGCAAGATTTATGTACACTAATGGTGTTGTTCTCTGATCTGTATTTTAAAGAGCCACAGAATGAAACATCTGCAACAAGGAAAGTGATAAGATTTTTTAAAGATATTGCTCAAAAACTTCCATTGGATATGCAAATGGTTCTGGCTAACAGGACATATAAACAAGAGGGAGATGTAATTACGGTAGCTGAATTTGAAGAATCCACAAAAAGGCTTTTACGTCAAAAATAGCTACACAGCCGAAACAAGCTTAACGTAGGTTTAATTCCGTTTTTTGTAAAAATCCTACTCTATGCAAGAGATGAGCATAGACCGTTACAATGTCATGAACAATTGCTTAATGAAACTTTCTGTTGGCAAGAAGACAAAACTTTATCCAATAATCTTACGTTTCAATATAATAAGATTTTATACTTGATTAAAGATACATCAGAAAACAGAAGGCTTGCTCGAAAGCGTGTTACTGTTTATGGTTTTCCAAATGGTAGCATTAAAGTCAAACATGAGGGTAGATTACTACCCTACTCTTCTGTTTAGCGTTGACATTGATTGGTAATTCCAAAGTAGTAATACACTAATTCTGCAAAGTAAAAATATCCGCCTTTACGTATCTCTAACGTAGCCTTGATGAAAAGAAGCCAAATCAAGGGATGAGCTAATGCGCTCAATGCGTTGAGGATAGGTGGTATAATATACTAATCTTTTAATTCAGCTTCTGACTGTATAGTGAGATTTACCGCATCTGCAATACCGGGTAACATATTATTTAATCCATAATGTGAACGATAAATGGTCGTATACCCACTAAATCCAATTGCTTTTTTATGGGTTTTCGGATGCCCACCTATTTTATTTAATTTCACATATATCACCTCGGTTCTTGATATACCATGCAATGTAAGAAACCCTGATACCTTGGCTTCATTTTCATTGATTATTTCTACTTTAGTGCTCTCAAAGTAAGCATTCGGGAAATTCTCCACATCAAAAAAATCTTTACTTTTAAGATGATCATCAAATTTCGCAATACCTGTAGACAATTGATTAATATCAATAGCCACTGTAAAAGTAGCTGTTTCAGGAAAGGAATCATCGATATAAATTGCGCCTTCAATCATCGTAAATAAACCAGATGGGCTTGAAAAGCCATGGTGACTGCATTGCCAGAGAACTGAAGTATGCATAGGATCAAATTTGTAACAGCTTGCTGGTAGAGATGCACTATCACCCATTATTTTACTCCTTAACTTTAAGACCTCTAAGATTAATGCTAACATCCCCTTTCTTTTCTCACAACGCTTGGTGGTAATTAACAATTGGTCGTGTCTAGATAGCTTGTTTTTTTAAGTTAAATTTTGCTTTGATTTCTCTTTTAAGAATGGCGCACAAATATCAACCTTTAAAATCTCACTAATACCACGGAAAATAGCTGATAAACTCCGCATAGTCGGATTCCCAGCTGCTGATAACATACGATGAAGCCCTTGCTAGTTTTGAGAGATGAAAATATCACGGCCACATGATTTTTTTGATTATTAAAATTTTGTAAAAAAAACTTACTTTACAAAAAAGTCTGCACTAATCCCAAACTTCTTCTTTAGTCCAAGAATTTGGTTTTTAGATAGTGGGCGCTCTCCATTGAGAAATTTAGACACGTTTGCTTGACCACCGAAAATATCAGCCAGGTCTTTTTGATGAAAATCACATGAAATCATTAAGTATTTAACCATATCAATTTCACTGACATTGTGACCAATTTCAGGATAATGTTCGTTATCATATTGCTCTAAGTTTTCACCAATAATTTCCATGGCATCTATCAAAGGATGTTTTTCATTGTCTCGAACTTCGTCGATCAATTGATCAAGAATTTTTTCAAGCTTAGCATATTCTCTAACGTTATTTGGTTTTTTAAATACAGAAATAGGCAAATGAAACTTATGATCTGTTTTTTGATCTATATAATCTATTGATAAAGCTACCATAGTCATAATTCACCTCGTTTTAATTTGGCTTGATTGTAAAAAGGTTTACTGTATTCCGCATGCGTCCATATTGTTCTAATAAAACAATACTGTGTATTGTAATGAATAGCAGTAATTAAACGATAGTTATTGTCCCCAATATTAAAAATGGCATATACATGTGCAAAATCAATACTATTGGCTACCTGAGGGGGAAGCTTTTTTTATAGAACTAGTTAATGATACTGTCTTTTCAGGTTGCAGCTTTGTTTCCGGTTCAGTTTCTGTAGTTCCAGTTAGATTATAATTATAAAATACAGGCGTGGAAGTCGAGCTACTAGCCTTAATGTTTTGCAAACTATTTTCTAATGATAAATCAGCTGAAGCTTTATTTAAATTCGGAGCAGATTGTTTTAATAATGCTAAAATATCTTGGGACGCTTCATACAATGTTTGAAAACTATATTCATCCATTTTCACTGGCTGTATGCTAGCAAAGTGGCCTATTTGAGGTAAATGAATAACATAATATGTGTCGTTGATATCTTTTATCTCACCGGAATTATTCTCCTGATTGGTTTTAGGCACACGAAATCTTTCCTTTGATGACAGAGTGTAATGGTTGCGCATTGTTTCTTTATCGAAGCAAACAGCTTCATAGAGTGCAGCAGAAAGTACTGAGCAAACCTTTTCTAGTGCATCAGTCAACCCGGCCAATTTAAGCTCGATGGCAAGACTCAACAATACCGCATCGCCATGCGCTAATGCAAAGTTAGAAGCAGATTCCCGCGGCTCGGCATCCACATGACCATAACTTAGTAGATGTTCTGCACCTTCTATCTTATCATTTTGGGCTTTTATGACAGCGATTTTTGCGTGAATTGTTTTTATTACACATGAAATAATATCTTTATTATCATCATTATTAAAATTAATTTTGCGCAACAAACGTATGCACTCGTCAACTTTAGGGAAATCATCAGGACCAGTAGTTTCTTGTAACAAGGCGTGCTTTAAACATTCAGCGAGCCCCTGTTTTATTAAAGATGGAGAAAGCTTATTGATATAGCGTTTATCGAGGATAATCCTGTCAGGATCATAGTTTTCTCTTTTTGCATTTCTTTTGAGATTACCTTCTTCATCTTTTTTATTAAGTAGCCCTTGACTACCATAAGCTACATCTGCCATTGCTAAAACAGTAGTAGGTATTAAGATAAAATGGAAAGTTAGTAATTTCAAGTAAAGGTCTTTTGCCAATGCAGTTCCAAAGTTAAGAGTGGCACCCCCGCCAATAATTACTAGTGCATCGATTTGCTTTAGTTCTTCCTTACGGTCACTCTTAAATTTCTTAAGATATTCTACGGATTTATTTTCTTCCTTGCAGTCAAATCCTACTACAAATGAGTTTTTTAATAATTCGGGATAGAGCTCTAAAGTTATAGAGGCAACGCTACTATCAATAAGAGTAAGAATTTTTGGTTTTTTGCAGTTAGGAATAACCCAGGGAGGTTCCTCATCGCAAATTGATATAGCTATTTCGGCATCTTTCCTTTCAATTGCAGGTACATATATTTCTTCAAGCATATGCTGTTTCTCCAACAAAGTTAAGGGTGTTATTTCAAATATTTTCTATTATTATTGTAAGCGCAACAAAATTGATACCCTTTCAGTATTAAAAATAACACGTAATCTATTCACTATCAATATGAATCACTACCGCCTCAGCAGTTCTAAATATAGGTAGTGACTGAGATATACTACGTGACAATTTTATTGCGCTAACGTAAAAATAATATTTCAAGTCACAGCTCTATATTCTGATATTGAGCCATTAGCGGTTACAGATAAAATACGCACCCTGAGCTTTGATTGGCTAAAGCGCATGTTTATCGACTTTACCCGAGACACGTAAGGGCGCTAATACGCAGTATTGGGTTTATGATGCGGCTGCATCGACTTCTGCCCTATTTTTCATGCAACAAGATTTTGTCGCAAATACCACCCTTAATATCTAATCTATCGATAAACTCCGATTTAGTGGTACCAGCAAATCGGGCATAACTTGCATAAGTATATGGAAAATAACATTCTGGTAGCCCCTAAATGGCGCCTCAATTCGCGGCCACAGTTTTATCCGAGTGACGGCATAAAATATTCAATCTCAATAACTTGGCAGTATCAATAACATGATCAAGGCTCTCAAAGATTTTGCTGATAAGAGCCATATCTAAGTCTTTTCTAAAATGTCGGGACAAGCCCAAAGATCAAAAGATATACTTAAGCAACGACGTTTCACTTCAGCAATAAGCTCGGCCCCTGCTTTACGATTAGTGGCGCCCAGACGAACTCAAAACTGAATATATCCATTATCAGAACTAAGAAAGCTGTTTGTCATTTCTGAAAGATGTCATTTATAAAAGAGGAGTAGAATCAGTAAAAGTCGAGTTGAATAGAATGAAAGATTCTTTTAGCAGATAGCTTTAGCAAGTGGGGATTTTGAAATTTTTGAGGATGCAGTTCCTTAGCATATAGTTCGTTACAAATTTATTTTGTTTTTTTAGGTTCTATCTTCTTTGGACTACCAAGGGTGGGCAGCGACTCATCAAAGGTGACTTTCTTTCTTGTTTGAGCCTCTTGTGTTCCTTTGGGTGTCATATGCGTTTGAATCCAAGACAATGGTGCTTTATCTTGTAACGCTTGACTACCATAGTCAAACACCTCTTTTTCTTTTGATGCTATTACTATGTTATTCATGGTGCTGGCAACTTCTGTTAGATTCTCGTGAACCATTATTGCCTTAAATTTTTCTTTATCAAAACCAGGAGGTACAATGGCATCTTTACTACGACTAATAAGAAGCTTCAAGCCCGCGCTATCAAGATAGGGAACTTCTTCTTCAGGGAAATAAATAGCACGACGTAATTCTTCATAAGGCTTATGTTCATTGCAAAGTTGAATAAGCTCCAATAACCGAGGTCCAAAATTACCTCCCTTCGAAATTTTTTCAAAATCACCTATGTAAAAATCTCTTAATAAGAAAGTGTAAAATAAAGTAGTAAGGGATCCTATAAATCGATGTTCTTCATGTTTTTGATATTTACTATAAACTGATAAGCAAAAGTCCTTTTCATTCATTAATTCTAGATTTTGGTAAAGGTTCATTATTTCAGAGAAGGACAAGTATTTGGCCAAAGTGTACAGGCATCCTACTAGTTCATCGACTAAAGGTTTTATATTTTGAGCATACGCATCAATCTGCTCTGCTGGTAAATTAAGCTGATAGGTATAATGGGTGCATAAGGCTTGCACATAAGCATTATACCGGTTAACTTTTTTCTCGTCGTATCCTGGCATATTCAATTTCTCTTTTAGTTTTGTCATTTTGCCTTTTTAGGTTTAGACTTGCTGCTACTACCTTCACTATTTATTATTTCTTCTTTTCCAGTTGCTTTTTTCGCTGCATTCTCACTTTCTTTTGCTTTTTCTATTTGCTGCTCTAATTCGGTTACCGCTTTTTGTAAGTTGTCAGGCAACTGCGCAGAGAATTTTTTTGTGAGCTGGAAGCGCTCACCATCACAACCCAACTGGGAGTACAAAATAGGCATTAATTGGAGCAGCTGTTCATCAGCTATTTTACCAGACCTATTTTTTATTAATAATGGCTCATACCATTTATCTCGCTCTAACACATCTCGTAAAAAGTTTCTGCAAACCTTATCCCGACCTTCATCGGTAAAATAGATTAATCTGTCTTTTGGAATGGCATCAAAAAATAGCTTAATATGCCGCCTCACCACTTGCCAGTTACCGCTGATTTTTACTGAATAAAACCCCTCTCCAAATCACCTGTTAAAGGATGAAACCCATTACCAGGTGTATTCATATCTTCAGGCCTTATGGTACTACTAAGCTGGCGGTAGGGCACTTCTATTTAGCATTGACATTGGTTGTAAGGAGCTACATGTTGAGTTAAGTTGAATTGCTGGGCGAACTAATATTCCTAAAGTACGGAGACATGACGGGCTTTATTTCGCCTAGTAAAGAGGCTAAAAGATTGCTATTCATTTCATTGTCACCGCCCTACTCCTATATGCCAAACTTTACTTTCTGATCCAAACTTTCGCTTAATTGGCGAACCGGCAATAGGGCCATATGCAAATTTAGGTTTAATAAACCATACGTTTTAAAAAGTTTATTTTTCGCCTGTTCACTAATGCTTTTTCCAGGTGGCGCGGCCCTCTGGCGATGTAGAACAAATATCGGATCATGAATCATACTACGGCCTCATGCAATATGAGGCAATTCGATATATAGGCTAGCTATATACGCACTAAATTTTTCTATGTTATCATTAAAACCGGCCAATAATAAGTTGATCGACTAATTCATGCAAAGCAGTATTCCTGCAACATAGGTGAGAAAGAATTTGAAGGAAGATGTAGGCGGTACTGATCCTCGGACTGTGGTAGCACAAAACGGGATATTGGAACCCGATGTGCAAAAAATAACTAAAAGAATACACGGTGTTGAAGATCTTTTTAATGCTTACGTAGATGGCCTCTGCCATATTGACGCACCTAATACTATTGTCCGTATTGCAGGTATTTTTGATCTGAATGGTAATTATGACCAACACATTGAAGATCAACCGATTGGGGTAGCTTTCGTTGTTTTAAGTAGCGTATTACTCGTTTCAAGATGGATCTATCTTTACGGCAAACAAACAGAACAAACTCAACGCTGGTTGAATGCTGCACTATACGTATGGGCTATTAAAGTCTATCAAGCAGAGCAAGAAAGCACCTCAGATCAAGAAAACACAGCTTCTATATTAATATCCGAAGAAAGTTCCGTTGCTTCGTCAACGCCATCTTCTGTTGATCGTACAGCAGCAGAGCTAGTGATTAAAAATGCAAAAAGAAATTTTCAAACTGAAATCAATGAAGCCGCAAAACTAGCACTAGGCGAAGGCACTTACACCTTAAGCTTTAAATCAGATGGTACTGAAGATGCTGGGATTGATTTTGATATTGTTGCAATGGCTAACCCACAGGTAGGTGGAGTCCAAGTAGAAGACGAAGAGTCTGGCACACTTAGTAGATGGTTATTTCGCCTGCAAAAAACTAAATTTTATAAAGCTGCCAATACATTAACGATGGTGCTTTTTAGTACCACCATGTGTTTTTGGGCTATTCAGTGGGCATTTTTTTATGTGCTGCCTATGGTCAGCGAGTTTATAAATGTTGCCATACCAGTAACCCCACAACTCTTTACAGGATTAGCCGTCTTTGTACCATTAGCAATACCTTTGTTTTATCTTAGCTATCTGCTGTACCGGCATTTTAAACCAGCTAAATCAGATTATTCTTTAAAAAAACAAGTTCTACAAGCTTTGGCCGATAAACTAGCGGCTGAAAAAATGGAGCGGGCAGCCGTAAGAGTACGCAAGGAGCTTAAATTGCAGATTGGATCTCTCAGTTTAGATGAGCAAGGTACACTGTTAGTAAAAGGCATATTTGCGCAAGCTGAAGAGATTGCCGAATGGGAGTTGCAGGGATTAAAGTTGCAGGCAAAAACATCTTCTGATGAAATAACTTCTATTAAAGCCTTAACGGATGAACAATCCTGGCGACGCAAATTTATCATTCCTTTAATCACAGGTATCAGTTGGCATAATGCTGCTATTTTTCACGTCTGGTATATAAGCACTGCTATCACCTTTTTTATAAGCCTAGCAGGTGTTGTGCTAGAAACAGCATTGCTTAGTACGCCTGCTGGTATTATCGCCATGGTTGGTGTGTGTCTTGTTGCAGGTGCTTGGACGTTCTTCAAAAAACGCCAAGAACAAATTCGTGATATAAATAAATATCAAAGTAAACTAGATGAATTAAAGGCAGAGCATGCTAGTAGCCTTATTTATCTTGAAAAAATAGAAAGTACGCTTAAAGAAAAACGCACAATCATTGAAATAGCAGAAGCTCAACTAACTGCAGAATTAGAAGAAAATCGTCAATTACGCAAACAATTGTCTGCTGGTGAATTAGCTGGTTTAAATGTAAAGGATACTACTGTTTATGAGCGGTTATACTACGGTATTGCTAATTCCGAAGCCAATAGTGATAGTGTGTTTAATAACGCTAGCCACGACAAAATCAATAGTACTAACCCCTATTCACCTTGGACGATGATTAAGAAAGGTTACAACCGCTTTATAGCATTAGTGGATGGTTTTGGTGGCGGTGTGCTGATTGTTCGTAATTACTTGTTACCAGGAAGTATTGTTGCTTTGATACTGGCTACAAGTGGCTTACCACCTTTAACTTTAGGGCTTATTTGCGCAGCTGCTGTGGTAGTTGGATTGACTTATGCTACTTTAAAGACGTGGAATTACTACAAGCAAAAACAAGAAGAAAAGCAAAAGCGCTTATTAAATGAAGTTACGACGCGCGTAGTAGCAGCTGAACAAGAATATCAAACGCTAGCGTTACATGAAGTCAACGCAGAACAGCGGCTAAGGGTGATACAGGCTGAAAATGAAAGGTTAAATACTTATATTAATCAACGGCCAGTTCAAGCTAAATCGCGTTGGGCTTTTGTAAGTACGCGTGCTCGAGGGATTTTTGCTAATATTCGTCATCAACAAAGACCAAAGGATGTTTCAAATAAAAATAATGATCCTCTTTCTCCTGATGATAAAGAGATTGTCGATTCTGCCGCAAGTAAACGATTCAGGAACTAATTTAACCCAAGGTTGAATCATGTTAGGTTTCAAATCGCGCCACTTTACATTTTTACTTTGCTCCCAAGGGGCGTCTCTACTGAGCGTTGATAATGTCTGTAGCAATAATGCAATCTACGAGTTTCAATCATTGAAAATAAACGCCCCGCCGCTATTGCGCCTCTTGACGCTACTTACAAATGAGTGGTAAAAACAAGTATCAATTTGTAATTGATAGACTAAACTTGTCCAAATCGTATGGTCGAAGAGTATATTTTTTAGGGTGCCCCGCAATAAGACCTTAAGATATAGGCAGAGAGAGAATAATTACATGTTTACTATTAAAATTTTACCATTTACATTAGCTGTATGTAGGTTAGAAAAAAATTCTGCCATTCCTGAATGGATTTTAAAAAGTAATGGTTTTTTTTCTATTACAAGAACGGACGAAGAATTATCTATTGTTTGTTTGGAGGCTGATGTTCCAAGTACAATAACGCATGAAAAAAGCTGGCGAATATGCAAAGTTGTTGGCCCTTTGGATTTTTCATTAACCGGTGTTCTTTCCTCAATAGTTCAGCCATTAGCTGGAAATTCCATTAGTATATTTTCCATCTCCACTTATGATACGGATTATATTTTGGTGAAAGAAGATAATTTTGATAGAGCTATTTCTATATTAAGAAAATCTTTTGAAATTATCTAAAGCCACTGTTCATTTGGCAGAGCAAGATAAAGCAAAAAATCGAATTAAATGTCCCATTTTTATGATACAGTTTAATTCTTTACTATTTTTGTTAGAATGAAATTTTATTTTCACATTAGATAAAAAATATGGTTGTCACAGATCGCACAATACTAGAGCATCGACTAGCAGTTTATAAAAGCAAAAAAGAAAGACCGAGTTATCGAGCTTCCTTAAACAATATTGTTTGGTCATGTATTCCTACCCCTGAATTACCCTCTGACAATTTACTACCAGGATATACTCAATACAAAAACGTGCTCACAGGAAAAGCGGATCAGGTATTAGCTGCCATAGCTGATTATCAGTATGCATCTTCTGTTTTTGATAGCCCCACTATCTATCAAGATTTAGCAACACTATACCAACAAAAAGCAATCTCTGAGTCTTTGTTTTTAAGTCTTATATTTTGGCTTCGCGTGAAATCTGAGTTGGCGTGGGAATTTAAAGATATTGTAACAGTTTATGAAAAAGAAAATGGAGCATACTCACAAACGATTAAAGATGCTTGGGAATACTATCAAGCAAGAGCTATTCATAAAACCTCACATAATATTGCTGATTTTAAATATTATATCGATCACTGCGATCCTAAGGAAAAAATCTTCTTTATATTTTTTATGCCAACTTTTAAAGAAGGTTATTATGAAGAATATGATGATTCTTTATTTAATCAAGTACGCTCGTTCTTTTCACAACCATCACCAGATGGCCATGGTAAATTATATATGGTGCCCACTTTTGCGGTAATGGATAGTATTTTTCTAGCGCTTGGTGTGCCATATCAGCCATTTTTCCCTATTCATGGTGATAGCCCCGTTGCCGAATTTTATTCTTTATTTTTACGAGAAAAAATGAGGCCTGTCAGTTTTTACACGCATCAGGTGGATACTGCGCATAGCATTCATGATGTGGTAACCTCTTCCGCTTTAGTGACCACACATGATGTTGGTTATCATGTGCCGACACAGGCCTATGTTTATTCAAAGCAAGAGCAGCAGGCACAATGGGATACGCTTGATGATTACCAGAAATTATTTGAGGTGACTGGACTACCCTATAGCAAACAGGCATGGTTATTTCTCGATCATGCTGGCGATAAACCAAATTTCAATGATGATATTTTATGGACAGCTTATCAAGCGTTGCTTGATTTTGAGAAACAAAAAAGTATCCCTGTTCAATTAAATGCCTATGCCAAAATAGCTTTCAGTGATTTCAATACGCTTTCCACAAGAAAAAAACTGCTGATTTTTTATACCTTTCTTCATTTTCCTCAGCTTAATAACTCTAATAAAATAGAGCAACATTTATTCGATTTCTTAGCCACAATAGATGAAAGTGATTATAGATTTGAATTGCGCGACCAGAATATACCTGGTATCACAATGAGACTTGAAGGTATTGAATGGCATCGAGGATCCTTGAATTTATCGGACACAGATGCGGAATTTATCCGGTATATAAGAGGTTATGCAATGTACCATCAGGAAAGTAACGAAAATCTCAGTTTATTATCAGTTAACACCGGTTCATTAAAACAAAGAGTTATTTTTACTAATTCAATACTGGATGATATTCGGTATAAATATTTTGGTGGCATTATTAATGTAAATACGGAAGTTGTTGCTTACATGATGGCGCCAAAATTAATATTAATGCTTTTTAATGAAGTCACGACCAGCGGCGAAGAAAATATGCCCACGTTGCAAGGTATGCAACAACTGCTAATACGACAACCACAATTCCACCGAGCTCTTAATTTACCCGTTATGCAACCTGAGTTTTTACTGGCCATTCCTAGACATGAGCAAAACAAAACCTATTTATTTACACTACTGGACTTGTGCCATCATGGTGACTATAAGGCTATTTTTAATTATTTTGATGATACTACCCATCTTGATACAAAAAAATCTCAGGTGAATATCATTTTACTTCAATGCAGAATGCTACAATATTTATTTGAAAAAGGTCAGCCTATTCCTTTAAATGGGCTCCTGTTTTTATTGAGATTAATCAATGAAACATTTTTCAGATCGCATCAGATCTCTTTTGAGGAATACTTTTGCGCAGAAAATTTTTCAACGCTCTCTATTCGTTGGTTGCTACGGAATGAAGAGGACGTAAAAATCTGTTTAAAAGCTGTTCGAGCCATGTTGTGGAATACAACTCCCTTGGTAACGTATAAAATCTTTTTTAAGGGCCTAAAAGAGCAGCTGCCATTAGTAGCCGACTTACAAACCCAATTGATAAATGGCATTAGGGAAGTAAAAAATGATCTTGAAAGCCCAACTGGCTATACGCACAGAGTGCCGAGGAAAAAGGAGATCTTAGCGCACTTTTTTGCAGAAATATCACCAAAGCCAATTTCAACGTGTCATCTTCGTAGGACAAATTAGCTGTAGCTTTGATGGAACAAAGCGAAACCAAGGTTTTTGCTTATATTTTACAGCTTTTACATTTCAAATTTTCCTTGTTAGACTTATTTTAGTTACTGCAAACAATAAGGGGATAAGTATGGGTATGCAACAGTCTATAACTCAAGCTTCATATGATAACTATGAAAATCGATACTCAAGAATATCTTGGAGTGCTATTTTTCTTGGCGTAATCGCAGCAATTATGATTCACAACCTTTTTAATATGTTAGGTATTGCATTAGGGTTTGCTGGTTATGAGCCGGAGGCACACACACTAAAAGGAATTGGTGTTGCTGAAATGATTTGGCTAGTTGTTACTAATTTTATTGCTATGTTTATTGGCGGTTGGTTAGCTGGTCGCTTATCAGGATTTACTGATGATTTTGAAGGTTATATCCACGGTTTTGCTGTATGGGGTCTATCTATGTTGGTATTATTCATGTTATTAGCCACTTCTGTTGGTAGTGTTGTAAGTGGTACAGCAGGCATAGCAAAAAATACCTTTACGGGTGTTGGTAAAAGCATCGCAGTCGTAACACCGGCTATAGTTGGTGCTGGAAAAGGTGTTTTATCGGGAGATAGCAAAATTGGTAACCATATTAACCGACAAATTGAAACTTGGTTGAATGAAGGCATGGAGCGAGAGGAAAAGGAAGGCATGTCAAGTGGTGAATTAAAAATGAAATTTGATGAAAATAAAGAAGAGATTATGAATGCCTTAGAATTAGTCTTTTCAGCAAATTCAGATCAAGAAAGAACAGAAGCCAAAGATAAATTAATTGCCCTAATATCAAATGATACGGGTATAAGTAAGCAAGATATTCAGCAAAAAATCGAGGAAAGTATAAACCAGCTCCAGCAAGAAAAAGAGGAGCTCATTTCAAAAACGCAAGAAAAATCAAAGCAAGCTGCAGCTACTTTAAGCCGTATTGCATTAATGTTATTTTTTATTCTACTCGTTAGTTTATTAGCAGCATCTTATGCAGGTAAGAGAGGGGCTAATTCGTTAGCAAAAGTATAAACCAGAAGCAGAATGGGCCCAATTTCTAGGCTTCACAATAAACGCCAGATAAATCTGAAATAGACCCTAAAAGTAAAGAGAAACGGGCCCTCCATAGCTTCATCTTGTGTGATTCATCAGGCCCTTATTCGGGTCTTGGGGCTTGGACACAAATGCTTTGCTTACTGCCGTCATTAAATTATCACCCTCCGGTTTACTTTTAATGTCATTGGACAACTTGCAAGGAGCCCATCTTCGCGGATAACTATATGACTACTACCAACTGGTAATGTTGTTTTAACTTCTGCTGATTACAAGACCAAGCATCGCTTGCTATTTTTTTCGTGGCCTACTCTGTTCTCTGAGGCTTTTTTCAGGCTCCCTCTTTTTTGGCTCCCCAGGCGTAACATCATTTTGTGGATTTGCATTAACTGGAGTATAAGCGTTCGTTTGCAATCTCTGCACAAAATTCAGCTGTGCGTCAGTTGGATTTTTTGAAATTACATAAGCACTTGAACCTGGGGCATTAGCAACTGCGCCATCCATATGCACCGTGTCTCCTCGCTTCGTTTTTTTCCGATAAGAAAGCATTTCCTGTGCACGAGAAGGATCATAATCGGTGTCATCTAGAGTCCTAAATGCATTAGCTCCAGGAACACTTGCTACAGCCGTACGTTGTGTAAATGTTCGACCTTTTTTTGCGCCTGCCTTAATATCCTCGAGTTCGACTTTTGCCCGTATCCAATTGACCAGCTTTTTCGCCCATAAAAGCATGTAAAGATGGCATCTCTCTATCTCTTAGCATGAATAACAAATTTTTTTGAAAATCAAAAACATTTCCAGCATCAGGTTCTAATAAAACAATCTCTGCTTTATCTCCTTGCTGCTCTATAGAAAACGCATCGAGAAGTCGGTAGTTATTATCATCACCATAGAGTTTTACTAGAAGATCATTCCAACCTAAATCCCCTGCCCTCCATTGTTTGGCATTAATGATATCCCATAAAAATACTTGTACCTTACTGTCAAAATGGTGAATACCAATACGCTGCATACTGGCTTCTCGAGTAAGAAATGTAGAGTAATGGCCTTTTAAGGCTTGATTAATATCATTTTCTAACTTTTCAAGAGGCGGTCTATAATTATCCCCCGCTGTTTTTGTGTAATAAAAACTAGTGCCCATTTCCTGTTTAAATAATTGGTCGAACCAAGTATTACGTTGACCATTAAAGCCAAATTTTGTTTTAATCCCTTTATATAGGTGGTTTAAAAAACGAAAAGGGACTTGAATAGCTGTTACTGCTAAATGCTCAACTGCCTCACTGAAGCTTTCATACGCACTATAATCAGCCTGAGGCCAATCTAACATGCGACGAAAATCTTTAGGCTGACCTGTAATATTATCAAAACCAGAAAGAATATGAACCATGCGATGATCATTAATAAAAGCTATGCAAACCCCTTCTGGTGCTGGTAAGTGCCAAATTGTACCAGTTTGAGTACCAAAAGTACTGACAATAGTGGGCATTGCACAAAAATTATGAATCTTTAATTCTGCAATCTTAATTCGCTCTTTTTCACTTACAAGATTGGACTGAATAACCTGCATAAAATCAGCAGCTCCCGGACTATCAAATACCATGGCACTCATATCAGGATAATAAGTATCATTAAACTCTACTCGCTGTGCCCAATAGGCACATATTTGGGCTAGTAAACCACCTAATGAATGACCTGCCGTGGATAATCGAAAATGTTGTTGTCGATAGCTTAATACCAGCGGATCTTTCATCATGTCCAAAGCCGATGTAATAAATTCACCTGGTCGGAGTCTCACAACGGATTCAATATCTGTTATCCAGGAAGTAACGTTTTGTGATCCTCGGTGGACAATGACAACTTGTTGAGTAGCATTGTTGATCCAGATACCCCCGATGTAACCATTACGCAGCTCAACAAACTTCACCAAATCCCATCCTTTATTAGCTAAGAGTTGCTGTTCTGCTGGCATTGAATGTTCATAGGTTTTATTTTTTTCATGTAGTTGGTCAGAGTAAATTGCTGTACTTAATAAGGCATATTCATAAGGAGTGGGACTGGGGAGGGAAATAACAGGCATAACTATGGCTCCTTGTATGATTATTTTTAGGGGTTTCTAGATTGTTTTTTATTAACTCATGGTAAATTTATTTAGATTTATGTTTTTTAATAAGTCTTTCCTTGTTACTTTTACCTTCTTCATTTTCATGGACTCTTTTAAGACTTGAAGAAGTTTTCGGGGGAGGAAACGAGAGTCCAGGAAAAGGATGTGGGTAGGAGATCATTTTATCGCTCTGATTTGCACGAGATACTGAGGCAGTATGTTTTTTATTGCCACGAAGTTCTTTAAGATCATCAGATTTTTTTCGGGCATCCGTGGCATTCTCATGATCAGAGTTGATCTCCTCTATTAATTCATTTGTTTCTCTTCTCAAGGCTTCTATTTCTCCAGAAATTTCGTCTCTGATTTTCTGGGCATATTCAGTTCTAGCTTGTATTTTTCCTCTTCTTTCATGCTTTCCCTTGATATCATTATGATTTTCTTTTACCCTGCATGACTTACAATCAGCACTTTTGTTAAAAGTGTCACTTAGCAGATTATATGCATTAATTAATGATGTAAAGTCCGCATATGATTTATTAGACATTTCCTCATAAACATCTATAATAACATTTGAAAAATTTATAAAAACATCAAAATATTCTTCCATATCCTGATAATATTTCTCTCTGGCTTGCTCATATACGCTTATTTTTCTGAGAAAAAGCTCTCGCGATAAATTCGAACCAGGAAACTGTTCCTTATAAGTTTTATCAGGCTCAGTTGATTTAAATTCTTTTGCCTTTTTGAATAAAGTCGCAACAATTTCCTTTCGAAGCGTCTTGTCGGTATTTTGCAATAAATCTTTTAGCCAAGCTCTGCTTATATGTTCTATATTAAAATTATCGCCTGCTAAAATTTCAAGTAATTTGCTTTTAGCTTCATCATATAAGGGACTCTCTAAATTTTCTTTTATATTTTTTATAATATCACTCAAAAAGAAAATGGCCTCGTTGTTTCGATTGGCCGCAATATATGACGTTGCAACTTGTAACAAGTATTCCCTAACTTCAGGATCTGAAGGTTCAAGACAGTCATAAAATGGCCTTTTCGTAATTATATTATTTAATATGTATGAACAATTTTCATACGATATTTTTTCTTGACTGTTTTTGGAAAAATAAGCTAATAAACCCAATAGGATGTTTTTAATTTTTTTCTTTTTGTCATGTATTTTTAACAAAAAAACAAGCTGGATAATACGATGCATAACTATCTTATCAATCCCTTCAAAAAGCAGAAGTGACATTTTTTCAATTTCCGGTTCAAATTCCATTTGTGCTTTACCTTTAGTAAAGCTAGCATCTTTTGTTTCATAAGCACCATAAAGTGTTTTTCTACCAATTTCATCAGGATGCATTAGAGCCGCATATCTCAATACACTCAAGAAAGATTGATCAACTGCCTTAATCGCTTGAATATTCAGGTCATATGTAGTAAAAATTGCTCGTCTTATTATTTCAGTTTCTCCATGAAAAAAAAGATCAGCCGCAAGATGACTGTGACTCCTCAAAACTGGAATTAACTCCGGAGGATTTTCAAGCAATTTGATATATCCATCTAAATCCTGAGTACGTTTAACATAAGAAGCAGCCTGGCAAATAGCTAATGGAGAGCCTCCCAGGACTTCTAGCAATAAATTGGATAATTTTTTATCATCGATGCTTGGTAAGTTAGCAATACTTTTAAAAAGTGTTATAGCCGCTTGTTCTTCAAGACCAGGAATAGCTATTTTTGAATCATTTGGCCAAAATTTAATATTGCGTGTAGTAGCTAATATCCAAAAATTTCCCCCCTTAGGAAAAAATTTGGCTAATGGCTCTTCTTTAATAGAATTAACAATTCCATTATTTGAATGGACATTATTATAGCAATGGACATTATCAAAAATAATAATGCCGCCTTTATACTCGTTTACTAATCTTGTATTAACTTCTTTTATTATATTGTCTAGCGTTTTCCCAACAGTAGGGATATGGATTAAATTCGCTAATGCCTCAAAATCTTCCGTGATGGTACCAATACTTTCCATGCGTATTCTAATTTTTATAGGTATGGTTTGCTGATTTTCAGCAAATTGGTAGGCAACAGATGTTTTCCCAGCCCCGCCAGGACCATATAATACAATTAAATTTGGCTGGTTACTATTTGGTGTTTTTTTACTAAATTTTTGCTTTATTTCATCAAATAATTTTTTTCTTCCTTGAAAATAGGTATTTGGTGATGGGAGAGTACTAAAGGTTTTCGGCGGCTCTCCTTGAGGATATATATGGTTAACTTCAGCGTGCCCTCCATCTCCTGTAGCTACCGCAGAATGGCTTGCCGCCATACTTAAAGGTTGTGTGTTCGTTTTCTTATGTAATGGCACATCACCAGTAGGGGTAGCATATGGTTTTACAGTAGACCGTGCATAAGAGGTCGTTTGCATGTCTTGTACATAGCTCGCCTGCATTGCAGTTGGATTTTTTGAAATCACATGAGCACTTGAACCTGGGGCATTAGCAACAGCGCTATCCATATATACCGTATCTCCTGGCTTCATATGAGAAAGCATTTCCGGCATGCTAGAAGAATCATAATCTGCACCATCCAGTGCCCTAATTGCGTGAGCTCCAGGAACATTTGCTGTAGATGTCCGTTGTGTAAGCGTTCGGCCACTTTTGGAATCATCAGGAACTACTTTATTTCTATTGTTATTTCGTTTCATCGACAAGCATACTCCTTTGCCATCTGGTGTTTGTATAAGTCAGTCCATAAAAGTAAATTCATAGCAACTAGTCTACTCTTGAAAGTATCGTATTTTGCTGCTCAATTAAACTATAATTTTTTTAATGAGGATTTGCTGAAATGTGCGCTAATGACCTATGGTCGATTTTCTATCAATGTAGGACTTTTTAGAGTCAGCAGTACGAGAGGGGCTAATTCATTAACGAAGGTATAAGCTAGAAGCAGGATGGGCCCAATTTCTAGGCTTCACAATTTATATCTGACCTGAACGCAAGATGAATCTGAAATAAACCAAATGGGCCCGCCATAGCTTCATCTTGTGTGGTTCATCCATTAATAATAAACCTTCAATTTTTTGAAAAAGGATCATTATTGGGATCAGAATGCCAAATATATTCTGTGAGATTGGCCAGAAATAAAGCCATTTCTTCGCCATATAACATGGAAATCACATACAAACTCATATCGGTACCTGCCGCAACGCCTGAAGAAGTAATTATATTACCATCCTCTACCCAACGCGCTTCTTTTATCCACTTTACTTTAGGCCCTTGTTCTGTCACCCAATTAAATGCCATCTTATTTGTCGTTGCACTTTTATTATCTAAAACACCAGCCTGCGCAAGTAAAGCCGCGCCGGTGCAAACGGAAAGTATCATCTCTGCTTTTGCAGACCGCTCTTTAATCCAGTGTATTAGTTTTTTGTTATTAATCTCTTTCCGAGTTCCTAAACCACCAGGGATGAATAATAAATCAATATTAGGTGCATCGTCTAAAGTGACATCTGCTAATACAGAAGGCCCTTGATAAGATTGGACAGCACCCTCTTTTTCCGCAATCATAATTATTTTTATATTATTAGGTAAATGGCCAAACATTTCTAATGGGCCAAATACATCTAGAAGTTCAAAATCTGGGAATATAACAACACCTAATGTTTTAATTGAATGTTCCTGATTCTCGCGCATAGAAGAAAATCCCAAGGTGCAATAAGAAAAAGCTGCTAAAAAAAGGAGCGTGCTCAGTATATAAATGTTAACTTCTCTTGTAATCAAATTTAAAACTACCTTTTAAATATAACGGGTGGTATAAGTTATTATCATCACGCAACATGGGCCTGCGTATGATTTTAAATAAAATTTTTATGTGAGACCCTCATGTTGAGTCAATAGGGTAACTTATTTTGGTGCTTAAAGTCAATGGAGAGCATTTTACAGTCAAGACTAGATATTCTACTTTGCTAGCATTATTAGTACCTGCCCTACTCTCAAAACTGTAGTTGATTCGGTTACGGGCCTTCAACTAGCATACGTTTCACTGGAAGACGAAGAGGAGGATTGTCGCTTACACATACTATAAGTACATTTTTTCTGGCATAGCAGAATAAGACCCGAATTTTTTCAATACATTTCTCACTCACTCAATAAAATATGTACCTTAACTTCTCAAACCTCATAAAAATAATATATTTGCTCACTTTTTAAGAATCATGATACTTTGAAAATCCATTAAGAGTGGGAAGTATGCGGAGTTTAATTACTACTTTATAAAAGGAGAATATGCAGTGGCAGATAAAATATCAGTGGAAAATGGACCGCTCAAGATCAATGCTGAAGGAATTGGTGAGATACCCTTCAATACCATGCTTATTATTGGTTTTGTAGCAATTATGGCCGCATTTATTATTTATCACCATTCGCGTTCAAGTTTGAGTCAAACCGTAAAAAAGACAACATTAGGTGCTAATTCCCGGGTCAGTCAAACTAGAATAGGCGGTAATAACACGACAAGAACTGAACAAAAAGTAGATGATGTAAAGTTGCAAAAAGGTTCTAAAATTAAGCAAAAAGTATAAAATGCTATTTGGCATAGAAAAATATGTGGAAACAAAGCAAAAAACAAAAGGTAACAGGCACCTATAATACAGGAATTATTGAACAAAATATATTTGAGAATGTTGTAATACATTCTCAACCAACGGCACCCTTACCTTTAATTTATACATTGCCATCGAGCAATACTTATTTTCAAGGAAGAGTAGATGTCCAAAATAAAATATATCAAGAATTCAAAAAGGAGAAAGGTAGAAAATTAGTAGTGCTTTATGGCCCAGGTGGTATTGGAAAAACATCTATTGCCTATAAAATTGCTGAAAAGCAAAAAGAAATGCGTGTGCTCATTAGAATTCGCACTGAAAGCCAAGATATCATAAAAGATGATTTTAGCCAAGTTGCGAAACTCCTTTCTATTGATGTTATCGGCAAAAACCTAGAGGAAATAGCTGATCTTGTTAATCAAAAATTAGTAACCACCTACAAAAAGGGAGTGATTGTTTTTGATAACGTTCATTGCTATAAAAGACCTTTTGAATCGGTTAGATCTGAAGAGGTTACGTTAAGTAGATTTTTCCCCAAAGAAGGAAACTTTTTAATACTTGCCACTACAAGAAACAAACAGTTTTGGCCGCAAGGTTCATTAGTTGAAGTTTCTGATCTTGATCCTACGTCCGCGGTTAATCTTTTTGAAAACATTTCATGTTTGAAACTCAATGAGCAAAACATGCATCAATTGCTTGAATTTTTTCATAATAGTATAGGGCGCTCCCCACTTGCGATTTGCCAAGCAGCTTCTTACATACAACATAAGGGCATTACTTTAGAAGAGTATATATCACGTTTTAGCCAAGTTGATTCTTCTATTGATTTATTAAAGGATACAAGCTCACTGCCACCAGAGTTAATTTTTGATGGTGAAACACCCAAAACACGACAGGCAATTTTTACCACATATAGTCTTAATATTCAGTCAGTTCAAGATACCGATCCTGACTTTATTAAAGTATTATATTTTTCAGCTTTAATGCAACCAGATGCAATATTGAAAGAAGAGCTTTATGGGATGGTTTCAAGGGTTTGCGTTGAATTTCCTAACAAAAAATCAGATTTTGAATCTGAGGTTAAAAAAACATCCTTGTTATTATTTGAAAATACAGGCATGCTTACAATGCACCGTATTATCCAACTTGTCTTACTATTAAAAACTAACAATACTGATTCAACCATTAAGTCCCATATACTATATTTATTAGACTGCTTTTCAAAAGAATTTCTTCATAGTCGAACAGCTTATGCAAATTTTGCGTATTTTTTACGTAATATTGTTAATCGCAAATTATTTTACAAACAAGTTGATGTTTCGGATGAGGGCGTTATTAGATCTTTACTTCATGTGGCGCGAGCTTATAAAGAAGTTAATGAAAATGATCAGGCTGTCCTGTTTTTGACAGACGCCATTAAAAATGTAAAAATGTATCGCCACTCTCAATTATATGAGGAAATAAAAAATGAGTTATTAGAAATATTAAACACTCGTTTTAATTTAAGTAATGTAAGCGAAGAATGGTTAAAAGAATTATTGCAAAAAGTAAACCATGAATGCAGCGTAGAAATTATTGATGTTTTATTAAATAAAGAAAAAGAGCTTACTGCAAATTTTTATCGACTAAATTTTAAGGATGACACTTATTATCCAACAATTAAAGCAATTGCTAATGCTATTGTTTTTTCTTTAACAAATAAACCCGTAAGAATTCAGAATGCTTTTGATATTCTTGGTCATAAACCTGCTAAAAAACCTGGAGAAAATTCAGCAACTGCTAACAAACAAAAAGAGTTAGAGCAGTTGGCAAGCGCTCATTATATTTTAGGTCGTGCATTCCGTGAAAATGCTAGCGGAATAAATACCCAAATTAAAAATTCAGATGATAGAATTGAATCCAAAAAACGCACAAGAAATAAATATCCAGTTTTTTACACGGTTTATGGTTCTATTTCACGAGAAATTGAGGAACTACAAGAAGATGTAACTGATTTGGAGCATCAATTGACTTCGGTTTGTGGATTAGCCAAATATCATCTTAAGCAAGCGATTAATCTAAGACTGGAATTGAATCAAACTGATAGTTATGGCTACTATGGTGCCTTAAGACAAGCTGTTCTTTTGTACCAGTTCAGTGCATTTAATGATAATGAGGGGATGAATATTTTAGATATAGCTACAGGTCTTATTAATGGAAGAGCTCGGTTAGAAAATTACGAAAATTATGCTGAGGTTTTGGATTACAGCGAAAAATTAATGCAAAAAAATCGTAATTCAAAAATGACCGCTTATTTTTGAAAATAAACTTATTATATCGCATGCTACGATTCCTTTGCAAAGATTGAGCAGCTTCTACAGTTGTAACAAATCGGTATCTTTATCATTCACAATAACAGTAACTTTGCCCCCATCACCGCCATTTCCCCCATTAGTACCATCAGACATTCTGCTAACATCAGAACCTGGAGTCCCAGACCAGTGCCACCTTTCCCTCCATCTCCGCCTACACCGACCCTTAGCCTCTAGGATAATCTCGGCATCTGGGGGGCTCACCTAACCTCAATTGCTCATTAAAATTACTGGCTATATGCACCCGTACTATTCGATGGGTCACCATCCAAACTTATAGTGATATCTTGAGCAGCACTTGCTGAAGATCCATCTTGCTCATAGCGCCCGCGCATTTCTCTATAAGAGGGGGCATCAGTACCTGGTTTCCCATTGATGCCGCTTGTACTAAACTCTATTGTTTTTCTAGTTTTATACATAAATTTTTTCCCATGATATGAGTAATAGGTAAAATTTTTGATGTAAGTAGTTACTATTCATTATTTTTTGTAAATAATCACATTAAAATAAAACGGAAAACACCATTTTATTTTATAATTTGTAATGCCAACCTGTTGTAATAACGAAATAATTTCTTGTTTAATAAATCCTCTACGTATAGAAACCAAGCCATCATTGCGAACCATTGGTGAAAATCGTTTTAAAAAAGCAATAATGTTAAAACCTAGATGTGCTAGCCAATGTCGATGCAAATCATTAATAATTATACCAAGACGCGCTTGTTGGTAAGCCTGTTGAAAAAATGCCACTAATTGTTTGTCAGTCAAATGATGACAAAATAAACTACAAATAATAATATCGAAGGTTTTATTTGAGAAATCAGGGGATAAAACATCTTGTTTTTCAAATTTAATTGGTAGATTCTTGGTCATTGCATGGTTTGCATAATGAATAAACACAGGGTTTATATCATAGCCAGTAAAATGTATTGATAATTTTTTATTTTCTGCCCATAAAGCGATGGAATGTAACGTATCGCCACCACCACAGGCAAGCTCAGTCAGAGTGATTGGTTGTGATATACTAGACGAATGTTTGTATATTGATTTAATAGCATTGGTAAATGAACGAGGATTAATTAAATAGCGATTAATCCAAGCCAAATCTTTTATAAATAGTTCCCACTGCTCTTGACTGATTATACCATCATCCATGATTTCTTTTTCATTACTGCGATGGCTAAAATTCATATCAATCTCCCTGCATTGATTTGGGTTTGGAAAAACAAATCTTGGCAACAAATCCCTTATGATAATAAACACAAGAGTAATCAGCAAACCCCATTTTTTCTATTTTACTTTGCAATTGCTTTTGTGTTGGAAACGTTTTTAAGCTGGCAGGAATATAATTATAAATTGCTGGGTTGGCATGCAAGACAATGCCCCATAGTCCCGTCCATAGTATTAATAAGCGCATTTGCCAACGTTGTATGTTTAGTTGATCTGATTTAGAAAAATCAAGAAAGCTTGCAACGCCGCCAGGCTTAAGTTTTTGCCATACAGTTTTTAATAATTGATCTAGATCCGGGGCATTGCGTAATGCATATCCCCCCGTGATGATGTCAATACTCTGATCCGCAACAGGCGGAGCAGCCATATCGGCTTGAATATATGTCACTTGTTTTGTCACATTATGTGTTTGTGCTATTGCTAACATGGCTGGGGTTATGTCCACCCCAATAATTTTACCCTGTGGATAACGTGCGGCTAATAAAGCACAAATATCTCCTGTTCCACAAGCCAAATCAAGACAAAGCGGAGCGTCAATGTTTGGCAATTGTTGAACTAACGCTTTTTTCCAAGTACTGTCACAACCAAAGGATAACAGTTTTGTGACGAGTGAATATTTTTTCGCAACTACTGTAAAAAGGTCTTTATTTAACTCTCGTTTTGTATCAGGGTTTTTAAGAGATTGTCTTATTTTCGTTTGTTTAATCATGACATACCTTCAAGGTTACGAATAATTAATAAAGCACTACGCTGCGAATACTATCTCCTTGATGCATCAGATCAAAAGCAGTATTGATGTCATCAAGTGGCATGGTATTAGTAATCAAATCATCAATATTAATCTTGCCATTCATATACCAATCAACAATTTTTGGCACATCAGTACGACCGCGCGCGCCTCCAAAGGCTGAACCACGCCAAACTCTACCTGTTACTAATTGAAAAGGTCTAGTAGAAATTTCTTGCCCCGCGCCGGCTACGCCGATAATAATACTTTCGCCCCAGCCTTTGTGGCAACATTCCAAAGCCTGACGCATAGTTTGTACATTGCCAATGCATTCAAAGCTATAATCAGCTCCGCCCTTGGTTATATCGATAATCGCCTCAACAATATTAGATACCTCTTTGGGGTTAATAAAATCAGTCATGCCTAATTTTTTAGCTAAAGGCACTTTGGCAGGATTAATATCAATACCTACAATCTGCTCTGCCCCAACCATACGTGCACCTTGAATCACGTTTAATCCTATGCCACCTAGGCCAAACACAACTACCTTAGAACCTGGCTCTACTTTAGCATCAAACACGACCGCACCTATGCCAGTCGTTACTCCACAACCGATATAACAAACTTTATCAAACGGTGCATCAGGACGGATCTTGGCAACAGCAATCTCTGGCAATACCGTAAAATTCGAAAAGGTTGAGCAGCCCATATAATGCAATAAGGGTTGACCATTTAACGAGAAACGACTGGACCCATTTGGCATTAATCCTCGCCCTTGAGTTGCACGAATTTTTTGGCAAAGATTTGTCTTGGGATGTAAACAATAATCACATTCACGACACTCTGGTGTGTATAGGGGAATCACATGATCACCAGGACGCAACGAAGTAACACCCTCTCCTACTTCCATTACCACACCTGCACCTTCATGTCCCAATATCACTGGAAACGCGCCTTCTGGATCATCACCCGATAAAGTAAAAGCATCGGTATGGCAAATACCCGTAGCTTTAATTTCAATCAAAACTTCTCCAGCTTGTGGTCCTTCAAGATCTACAGTTTCAATTTGCAGTGGTTGACCTGCACCAAAAGCAACAGCTGCGCGTGTTTTCATAATATCTCCTAGATAAACTAGCTTATTGTGATTATCTGAACACTATAGCAAATAGTGTCTTAGCAGCGATAGATTAGAGGCAGCTATTGTATATATTCTGTTACATCTATACAGAAGTTGCACCTCCAACCCTACCCTATTTATCCGGTAAACAAACACGAATACGATGTCCATCCGGATCAAGCGCTACAAAGGTTAAACCGAATACTGTTTCATGCAGGTCTTGCTCAATCGTCACCCCCAATTCTCTCCATTGTTTGCATAACTCACGTACCCTAACTTCATCTTTTACCAAAAAGGAAAGCTCACAACGATGGCCAGTGCCTCCTGAAATGAAGTTGGTTGCTTGTGTGGACCATAAGCTAAAGGTAAGGCCATTTTCAAAAGTGAAAGCTACGTAGGTTGGAAACGCGGCTATAGGTTTTTTAGAGAAAATTTTTTCATAAAATAATGCACTTTCTAGTGGGTTTTCTACATAAAACAGCAATAGATTCGGAACAAGCATGATTGAGTCCTCCTTAAGAGACAGAATTGCACAAATTTTTATTCTATAGCATAATACTGTCAAAATATGGCAGTAGTGATAGAATTATGAATAGAACTGAACGACTTTTAAATTTGTTGCAAATTTTAAGAGGTTATCGCTATCCAGTTAGCGGAGAGCGTCTAGCAGAGCGATTAGGTATTAGCATTAGAACCTTGTATCGCGACATGGCTACTCTTCAAGCTCATGGGGCTGAAATAATAGGCGAAGTTGGTATTGGATATATACTTAAGCCAACATTTTTTCTAACACCCTTGATGTTTACTCAAATTGAGATACAAGCTTTGCTTTTAGGTATGCAATGGGTTTTGCAGTATGGTGATGCACCATTATCTAAAGGAGCTGCTGGGGCTTTAAATAAAATATCAGATGTTCTACCAGCTAAAATTAAAAGTAATATGAATACGTTTACACTCCGTGTTGGACCGCCGGCATCAGAAAGATTGGCTAAGGAAGATCTTTCTGTATTAAGAGAGGCCATTAATAACCAAAAGAAAATTTCTATGGTTTACGAATCACAAGATGGTAAACAAAGTCAACGGATTGTATGGCCTTTTACTATTGGTTATTTTACTGATAAACGCATCCTAGTTGCATGGTGTGAGGTACAAGAAGACTATCGACATTTTAAAACAGACAGAATTAGCTCACTGAAAATATTAGATGAGTGTTATCCTGCTTCGAAAGATAGTCTTTTCCGCGAATGGCAGACATTACAATTACACAGTGTTTGATTTGTGTTTTAATTACTCTTTTAAAAAAGTTATGCGAGGAGCTACACTTACAAAATTCAGTTAATTTATATCACATTAACATATGAAGATGACGACCTAGGCATCAACTTTACAATGTATGTATAGTTTGGTAACACAATAGTAATTAAGAGAGAAAGGTAGAAAAGGAACATATGTCTTGTCAACACCTTTCATGACAATGTCATAATTTTTTGCTGGGTTTGCCCTTTTTTATGAGTACTTGCTCTTTATTTTTCTTCCAAGCCGTTTGAATAGTTTGAGCTGCTTTATCATAGTAAGGCATGACATTGGAGGTTCTTCTATTAATTCTATTATAAAATGAATTTGCCTCTTCGGCTGATAGGCACTTTATTCGTGTTAAAACCTCATCGGATTGAGAGGCAATAACTATTTCGTCAGTGTTATATAGTTTAACAAGTAAATTTTTATTACTGATTATTTCAACTAAACGTACATAAGCCCAGTTATTACCTTTTAAAGCAGTACTACTTAATTCTGTCAAGTCATTCTGTATTGATATACTAGCAGATTTCATTGATTGTATCCTTAAGAGATCTAACAGGTTTTCTACAACCTCTTCAGGCAAAGTTGATCTTTGAATAATAATATTTAATTGAGTTGAATTTAGGCATTGAGTATCTACGCGTTTTACTAAAAATTTATTGAAAAACAAGTACACTGGATAAGGTTCGTCTATTAATGGTTTTAAAGTTTGGATGCTACGAATCAATTCAACATACATTTGAATAAGCGAATTTGAATCCGACATTTTTAAATTTAAATACTGAAGAAATGGTAAGGCTTCTGTCACTCGAAAGTATTCCTTATGCCAGTACAGGGAGTGTTTATGATACTCATACTTTAAGACAACCTTTCTATCATGAAGATCAACATCGAAATCTAAAAAAATGCTCGATTGAAGAGAACGCAAAAATTCAATAAAGCCTTTATTTGTATTTATATTTTCTCTAGAATTTATATATCCATGAGGAAGAAATTCTTTCCGCAAAGGTAAAATATATAGCAAAAATAAAAATTGAGCTATTTGAGGAAAATAATGATCAGGGGCATTAATCAGCTTTTGTAGAAAAGAGTTTAACGGATGATTTTTAAACCATTCGAAATTCATTAATAGTTCCCTTCCTAGGTGAGGCACCATTTGATAGATGAACAATATATTCATAAAGCTAAAGATAGTGCCTGCTCCATAAGGGAAATCCAAATGAGAACCCAGTTGATAATGACTGTCTAAGTTACTTTTAGGGCGAGTTGGCAACCAACATTTTCTAAATGTATATATAAGTTTTGCCTGAAATTGTAGCAAATTATCATTTTTTAATAAGGACATGCCTAAAAAATTATCATTGCAAGTTGTCCTCATGAAATGTTCGAGCATAAGATAAGGATCCATTTCTCTGTATCTATCGTAATGAAAACGCCCCTTACTCTTACCTGGCAAGTCCCAAAAAAGCTGATTAAACATATCAACATATCTTTGATTAATATCTGAATAAACAGGTCTCCGATCTATGTCATAAGTGGCTTTTATGGCATTTAAATCCATAACAGGTTGAAGATTTAGCATTCTTGACAACGCTAAACTATTTCTAGCTTTAAAAACAAATAGTTGATCTATAAATGGATATGGATAGTGATATACATTATCAGACAATGATTTCCTTATATGGGTAAAACTAACTAGCCTTAATTGGTGACAAATTATAATAAAAGCATTACTCCACGGCAAGTCCCCTATTCCATTAGCTGTATCTAAATCTCTTGTAGTAGAGAAATGTTTTAATAAATCTTCAGCAAATTCCATTAAATAACCAGCGAAAGGCCTTTGTAAAATTTGCGCCGCCTCTCTTCCATAACTTCCTTCAAGATCTTGCGGAAAAATGTTTCTAAGTGCTCTTACAAAGTCATTGCTTTCTTGATTATCACTTTCATTATCATACAGATATCTTCTTTTACCATTTAATACACTATCGACAAAAAATAACCTAAATAATGATATTATATTAGGTCCATCAGTAATACGTCTCCTATTCCTACAAAAATTATTAAAGGATACAATTAAAGGTTTGATATCATAATTGTGTGCTCTATGTTCTGGTTGAGTCTCATCAAAGCGAAACGTTTCGCAAATTATAACTAATATTTGTTCTATACTTTTTCTTGTATTATTGATAAATCGGTCATCAGAATCACTATGCGAAATCATAAGCAGTCTACTACTAATTAAATGCAATATAATCGCCATCGGTATACGAAAATTAAAAATTTGAATATATTCTTCAAACTCGATATCTCTGGGCTTATTCATTTCCGGAAAAAACAAATGATCATCTCGAAAAAATATCGTATGTAATTGCTGTGTGTATATGATTACCAGCTGTAGAGTAAGAGCACAATCCTCTGTAAGAGTTGCGCCAGGTCGAATCTGAGTTAAAAGAACATTAAGAATAGCAATCACTTGATGCATTACTACAGAGCTAAAAGCCAGACTATTCCCTCGCTCCTGACTCTTATCTTTCAATTGCTTGTGAATAGCTTTTAAGTCCTCATTTTCGAACAAAGGCAAGTAAAAAGAAAATACATCCGGCACGTAACCGCCTTGAACTTCTATTTCAATATCAATTTTCAATGCATATCCAGCAGATGTTCTATGCAAGCTGCCAGCCAGTGTATTTATAGATTGTATTAGTTGAAAAATATTTTCGTTTTTTAATGCTTTTACTTTATTTTCTCTATATATATTTTCAATAAACCAGAGTTTTGTAATTATTCGCTCACTATTTTCAAGTCTTTCAACTAAACAATTTACTAAAAGTTCAACCGATGCGGGTGATGAACTGTAAAGTTGTCTAATTTGTTCGCTGTATTGCTCTGCTATTTCAATTACAGATGTTGGCAAATTGCCAACTAAATTGCTAATAAAATATCCTCGACGTTCATACAAATCCTGCGACCATTGTAAACTCGAATCCAATCCTAATAAGTAAAGAGCAAATGAAAATCGATAGGATCCATCTGACTGTAAAAATAAGTCTACTAAATGATTCATTCGTATAAAAGAAAAATTATATGCTAATTTGGCATCAAGTAATATTTTTAACATATCATGCAGTAATTTTTTATTTTTCTCAGTATTTTCTTTTATAAATGATAAAAATACCTCCAAGCATTTATCATCATATGGGCTGTCTTTAATAAAGAAATACAAAATAAATTCTTTACAAAGCATGGAGAATGTTTGAGCCTCATATAAAGGCCAGCGATTAATTATCTGCTCAATTATCTTTGTACTAGTTTGCCAAAATTCAGGATCTTTTTGCTTTTTTAAATGTACAGCGATTGCGCGTATTACTTTTTGTACATATTGCACATCTGGATATGCAACACTCATTTGATATAGCTCTTCGAGCGCCTCTTCATTGTGTAGCTCATTGATTAACCAGTCAGTAATTTGATTCACCACTTCATCATGATTAATGTTTTTCTGATTCAAATGCAATTGATTAATGATTGCTGCATATCGTACTGACGTAAAAGAAGATGAGCATAACTTATTCACTAATGGTCTAATTTTGGCCATTAGTAGAGGGGAATTGGTTAATTTCCTTAGCAAATAAAGCGTATTTTGTGTTAACGTTAACGTTCTCTCGCTGGGGTTGATTAAAATTATCATCATTTTATCAATAAACGGTGCTAATTGTGTCATCGCTGAATTAGATTGTACATAACGAGTGAACTGGTTGCATTGCTCTCGATTATGACTTGCTAAAACTGTGCTTAATACTCCAGTAAAGTTAGTCACAAAATCATGCGCTAATCCAGGTAGTGGATCCTCTTTTACAATAACCTTGCCTCTGGCAGCCATTGACTCCTCATCAGAATGCTCTGAATCACTTGATACCTCTAGGACTGGTTTTTCATCTGTGGTCGCATTATTGTGAGTTTTATCTGCTAATTCTTGCCAACATACTAACCCAAGTAAAATTGATCTGTAGGGGGCTTCAGCATTGTAATCTAGATTTTGAATGACTCTAATTAATCTTCCTAAAATATCATATCGTTTACTTTTCGAGTAATGGGAAAGAATTGATTTTTCATCAGTAAGAATGCCTATAACAAAACGCCAAACGGTTTCAAAACCAGGGGCATACATATATTTTTTTGACAACCCAATTCGATTATCGATATTATTGGATGTCAATAATTCATAAACCATTTGCAAAGCTGCAAAATAGTAACTTATAGTTAAATGAATATAATGATAATCTTTTTCTATTTCTGATGCACCACTGCCCTCACCCACAATAAAACCATATGGCAAAACCACCTGGATTACTGGTTGAGTTATTGCTCCTTGTCGTTTTTCAAACTCCTTTGCTGCTTTCATAAAAATATCTTGGAGGAAAGTTGCTGGATACACTGCAGTTCCCTTTTTAGCGCCCTCCATCGACATGCGCATGAAAGTATGTAAAGCTAAAGCAGATTGTTTATATACATCAACTTGAGAATAGTTAATAACACTATCTCCAACTTCTAACACAAGTCGGCGCTTAAGAATTTGCATTATTAACGTGCTAAATAACTCAGTAATGCTAAATCGTTTTTCAGGTTTCCATCCAAAATAAATTGCTGTGCAAATTAATTCTAAATATATTGGTGTATGTACCATTTCCATTAAGTCGGGATATTGTTCTAGCAAAGTATTAACACCCAACTTTAACTCTTCTGCTCGCTCCTTACCAAAGGTAGTAAAAAATCTATCAATGTACATATAAATGTTCTTAGTTGTAAAGCCAAAAACCTCTAACCTTGTCGTTATTGCTTTTAAATCATTTAAATAATAAGGTCGTGATGCTACCGCGTAATATGGTTGTTCATATAAATTTCTAATTACGCCATTTAAATGAATATTTTCCATTCTATTGTCGCGTAATTGTTGTTGCAATTCATCAGCGCCATCTAATATCCAACCCACCTCTTGACTACTAATGACCTCGCAAATATATTGCATTAGTTGATCTGTCAGTGGCAATCCAAGAGAGCTAAAACATTCTTTATATATGATATCTACTAAACTATAGGGTTTTTCGCGCTGCGGATAATTTTGATAATTGATATTCCGTAGTGGGATCCAAAATAACCATGTGAATGCATGTGACCAAACTTTACCCTGCGCCCATTTTCTAATGATAAACTTGCAAGTTGTTGTTTTTCCCGTGCCAGCATTGGCTGTTATAAGCGCACGACTCGTTTCTGTTAAAGGTAACGGGAAAATAGCCATTAATTTTTCTGAGCTAGCTGTATCTTCATCGGATAATGTATCATTGGCAAATGGTGCATACGTCTTGCTTGTTGTTTTAGAGGCAGCTTGTTGTTGCTCAGTAATGACTAAATTGATAAAACTATCATCGATTGGTAAAACTCCTTGTGCAATAAATAGACAATCAATTCTTGCTCGATCCAAATAAACGGCTCTTAACCGCTGATTAATAAAATCTGATAACTGATTTTGTAAGTATCCCTTTACAGTTGGATGACGTAAACCAATAGCTGTAATGCATGCTTCAAGTTGTAATACTCGTTGCTCAATGGGCACTGATTTATAACTTTCTAAATTGCTTCTAACAGCATCATAGCTATCATTTGTATAGAATTCCCAAACCACATGATGTAGTTCGTTGATCAAGTCATGCGATTCTTCAGCAGTTATTGGTTCTTCAACTTTTGAATAGGATTTTTTTTCATTATTTTTTTCTGTTAATGGCTGACTTACTTGATGAATGCGTCTTATGTTAAGCATTTTATTATTACTAGAGAAGCTAAAATGGTAACGGCAAAGCGTATCTAATAACACTGCCACGTCACTAGCATTATCTTTAGTAAAAAATGCGGCGCCATATCTAATAAAATTATCAATAAAAATAACTACCTTAGGATGCAGGTTTCTAACATCAATATGATCAAATTGCATATCTTCTGTTTGATAATGAGCCAAATAGCTTAAATGATACTGTGATAAATAAGGGAGGCTCTCTGTATCTGCATCATAATTTTCATCAGCGTATTGATAAAATTTTGCCAATTGTCCTTTTGCATCTAAAGCTTTCTTAACACTTGTTATTAAATTTAGAAAATTACCAACTGTAATATTAAGCGAAAATAAAGAAACTGCTGAAGATGCAACATCTCCTAAGCTATTTGCAAAACCTTTCCAATCAAATTTGGGCCATCGAATGACGCGTTTGCAGCGTTTTGGTAAGCCTGTTGTGGGATCAAAGGTTGCTATTATATTTTTTATACTATGTTGATCCAAATGATACATGAACCATTTCTTGATATCAGTTTGTTCTGTGGCTGCTGTTGGGTATACACGAATTACTTCTCCGATGTATTCATTACAAGTATTGACCCAATTAGGCGCTGAAACAATATTAAGGATAGGTAATGCTGCAATATCACTATCTGACATTGCTGTATTAAGTACATTCGTTCCACTAATACCTTCCCGCTGACGCACCATCTCATAATTCCCAGGATTATCAAAAACTTTAGCCGCAGGCTGGTATTTTTGTAAGGCTTTTTGTGTGACACAATCAACAGCTATAAATGCACCTAATGAATGGCCAGCAAACCATAACTGGAAATTTTTTATATCATTACCAACTGAGATATCGCGTTTGCTAGCTTGGTCAATAGTTTCCATCGTGAACTTAAAAGCAGCATCTTGCTGTGTTTGTAGATCACCGCCAACTAGCGGCACGCCAATACCGACTACTCCTGCAAGGTCAGCGACTACTGAGTCAAAATTGGTAAATGATGTGCCTCGATGGGCAATAACTAATTGCCTGCTTGTGTCATTAATTAACGCCATTCCATAATGACCTGCCTCACCTTTAGTGGAATATCGAAAAATTTTCCAGCCACGTAGTGCTAAATAATTGCCAGGCGTATCAATAATTGTTTGTTGCAGCGGAGGAGTTTTGTAAACTAATAGGCTCATTAAAGCGCATTCATATGCATTGGGAGGCTCACCCAAGCGGGGTTTTTTGATTTTTTGTTGCTGTTCACTTGTTAAAATGGGAAATTCTTCATCCTTTTTTTTGCTTGTTACATTACCCACAGTAAACCTCCTTGTATTGGCCTAATACTAATTTACGGATTTTAAATAAATTAGTACAAAATTACCAATAAATATAATCTATTGTCTTTGAGTTGATTACTCCAATATAAATTAAGAGATACTTAAGTAATAAGAAGGTGTTGCCTTAGGCTCATAAACTAAGATCAACAAAACAGCCTTGATTCAGCGGTGCTTCCTCAAGGCTACTTGCTACTCAATACGGTTCTTGGTTAAGGATTATCCTTCATATCCCGCTGCTAATTTCTTAACCTCAGCCATATCAGCCTTAACTAACTCCCCTACCCTGCTACCATAATCAACATCAGCTTTGGAAAAGGCACGATAATTCTCACCTGCTTGCTTGAAATTTTAATGTACTGGTGAGCCCTCCATTTCACGATAACTAGTTGGAAAAAATTAGATGGTTGTCCTGAAAGTTATTATTAGTTGCCGTTAGCAAATCTTCTCTAGTAATTTCAGGTGAGGTACTATTAAAATTGGTTATTATTTTGACAAAATGTTGAAGGCGTGGCTCAAATCCCGTTTTGCAGCTCCACCTCCTTTGCTAAAAGTCATCTCACAACACCTATCTGACATTTTTACAATAATTTTTCTTAATATTTTAGCTAACAGTTTAGTGCGCGCTCCTGCAGGAATATGAATAAGATTGACAAAGAACATGATTTGTTTATAAGCTGAAACTAATTTTTATTAAAATAAATATATTGATTATACGGCCTGTTGATTACAGCTATTGCAACAATAAGGCGACAAGCAATGACTATAGATAAAGAAATCATAGAGAATATTGAAAGAAATGACTCTGATTTTGTAAGTCTTGATTTGGGTTTTAAAAAGCTTGTGCTTTCCGACCTGCGTGAACTAGCAAATGCACTAGCCAAAAATAATAACATCACCACCCTCGATTTATCTGGTAATTTAATTGGCGATGAAGGTGCTGAAATAATAGCACAAGTTCCACATGTCACTACGTTGATAATTTCAGAGAACAACATTCGAAATAAAGGGGCGGAGACATTATCCAAAAATACCACGCTTAAAACTTTAATATTAACAAACAATGAAATTGACTCAACTGGTGCTAAATTATTATCTGAAAGCAAGACACTTACAACATTAGATCTAACTGGCAATCAGGTTGATGATGAGGGTGCAGTAGCCTTAGCTGGCAATACTATCCTTTTTTCTCTTATTTTGTCTCACAATAAAATCGGAATAATAGGTCTTCAAGCACTAGCCAATAACACTACGCTCAATTCACTTAACCTTAGTTATAATGAGGTTTCCTCAGAGGGCGCTCAAATTATAGCTAAAAGTACTACCTTAAAATCTTTAAATTTAGCAGGGAATAATATTGAAACTATTGGGATTATAGCGCTAGCACATAACAGCAGCTTTGAATCCCTAGACGTTAGTTTTAATAAAGTTAGTGACGAGGGGGCCAGCGCATTAGCAAATCATCCCACTTTAAGATTTTTAAACCTAAGTTATAATCAAGTGGGCTGTGAAGGAGCACAAGCTTTATCACGTAATCTTACGTTGAACGAATTAATGATGAATTACAATATGACTGGAGATGAAGGAGTTGCTTTTTTAGCAAAGCATAAAAGACTTAAACGTTTGAGCCTTGCGGGGAATAAAGTTGGTTTTGAAGGGGCGCATGCGTTATCTCTTAATACGGAAATCACTTCTCTTAATTTAACTTATAATTTATTGGGTGACTGTGGAGCAGTTATACTATCTCGAAATACCACCTTATCTGAATTATTTCTAAGTTATAATGAGATCGGCGATCATGGTGCTATGGCGTGGGCTGATAATACAACCGTGAAGGTATTATATTTAAACTACAATCTTATTGGTGAAAAAGGTAGAGACGCCTTAGCTAAAAATAAGAACTTCTCTTCATTTCAGGTATCTCTTGAGCAACCGCCGAAATTTACAGCGGATAACTTAAGCACCATTTTTTTATTATCTGAAAGTTATTTGTGTATCACTAGCTTCAACTGCATTTTACAGTTTTTTAATCCATCCTTTGTAAGATCACTAGGTTACAAAGATGATGAGTTGCTTACAAAATCTTTTTTCGAAATTTTACATCCAAACAATCGAGACGCAGTTGAGAAGATGTTTAAAACAGCCAATAAATTTCCCATGAAAAATTTCGAAACGCAATGCCTTTGCAAAGATGGCTCCTATCGATTGGTCCGTTGGAGTGCTCAAATTAAGCATGATCGTTTTTATATAGTAGGAAGTGACATTACTGAACTAAGAAAAGTAGAGACTCAAATCAAAAAAATCGAGAAAAAAAGTTTTGAAACATCTATTCAAGAAACTACAGCATACGCTGCAAAACAAACCGACTTTGTATCACGACTTTCTCATGAAATTCGAAATCCCTTAAATGGAATTTATGGTCTTATAGAGGTGATAGATGATAAACTTACATCTGTTCAAAGTTTGATAGATCAAGAATCAAATGTTATAGCTACAGATTTAAGAGAAAAACTGAATGCAATAATGATTGCGATCAAGGAGAGCTTGGACAATATGGGCTTGTGTATTGATCATCAACAAACTATTTTAAATGATAATATCGATATATGTAGAATTGGCGAAAAGAAGCTAACGCTCGCAAATACCCCTGTAAATCTCAACACTATTATAAAAAATGTGATTTCCATGATGGAGGTTGCGGCCAAGCGTAAAGGACTAAGACTTAGTAGCCAACTACCAGAGCAAGAAATAGTGATTAAGGGTGATAGCACACGGATTAAACAAATTATTATCAATTTGATAGGAAACTCAATTAAATTTACCCATTATGGAGGGATTGATGTTATCTTAACAGTAGAAAATGCAACAGAACAACAGATAACAGCTAAATTTGAGATTGTGGATACAGGCATCGGTCTTAGTGACGAAGAAACTTCAGTCCTTTTTGAGCGCTATTCACAAGCCAGCGCCAATATAGGCGGCCAATATGGTGGATCTGGCCTTGGACTTTATCTTACCAAAACATTAGTTGAACGCATGCAGGGTAATATTTACGTTACAAGTGAAAAAGGAAAAGGTTCTGTATTTAGTTTCGTTATTCCTTTTGAAACTCCTTCTGCAGAAGAGAATATTCTTTCCTATCAACAACAGCACAAAGCACCACCCTCTCCTCTTCTTGTCAACCAAGAACTGATATTAATTGTTGACGATAATGAAATAAATCGCCTAGTACTTAAAACTCAGCTTCAAAAATTGGGTTATCAATGCTTATGTGCTAACGATGGCCTAGAGGCATTAGAGGCTTTTGATAAACAGGTATTTTTTCTTGTTTTTATGGATGTTCGTATGCCAAGAATGGATGGGATTACAGCCACTCAAGAGATTCGCAAACGTGAACAAGAAAGAGGCTTACCTAGAACTCCAATTATTGCAATTTCAGCTAATGCCCTTGAAAAAGATAGAGAAGAAGCCTTACAAAAAGGAATGGATGATTATATTGTTAAGCCTTTTAAAAGAGATGATATTTACCAAAAAATAAAGACGCTTACCCGCACCTTTGTCATGCCTGCGACGCTGAGCTCATATACCACTTCGAGTCTAAGATTAACGCAAACATAATATATTTTCTTTTCCTGGGATTTTTTATTTACCGTGAGGAGAAGGCCCCATGCCAAAAGCGACCAGCTCTACTGACACCGCAATTACAAAATCAATTGCTACAATTGAAGCGTATGGGATTTTCACATTAAGTCCAGAGGGCATCGTACTTACGTGGAATCAAGGCTCTCTTACGGTACAAGGTTACCCTCCTAAAGAAACGTTAGGTAAACCCTTCGCACCGCTTTATGAATTAGAGGTTGGTAAAAAGCAAGGCTATTTTGATGAGTTACTTGATAAGGCAAGAGAGCAAGGATGGTTTGAAGAAGAAGGTTGGCGTCAGCGTAAGAGTGGCGTTTATTATTGGAGCACAATTCTCATTACCCCTATTTATGATGCCCAAAAATTAGTACAGTCTTACACTGTTGTTAGCCGCGATATAACAGACAGAAAATTAGTAGCTGAGCTCTCGGAAATCACTGAGGCGTCCAGTGAAACATTCGTGCTTGCCACCAGTAATATCACCTGGACCCGAGCACCGGATGGGCAGTTTACGGCACCTCACTTACAGTGGGAAAACTTTACTGGGCAAATCTGGCCCGAATACCAAGGTTTTGGCTGGTTAACGATGCATCCGCCAGAGGAGCACGAAAAAATTAAAGCATTCTGGAAAACAGCAAATTCAATGGATTGGAACGGCCTGAAAGGGAATTGGCAGGCCCTTCAGCAGCCTAAAATCAGAGAGACCTTGACATTAAAAACACGACTTTGGTCAAAAATTCATCAAGAGTATCGACATGTTGTTACTTCCATAGTCCCGCGCTTGGGAGCAAAAAAAATTGATGAGTGGTTAGGCAATGAAAAAGATGTGCATCCCATGACGGTGCTTGGGCTTCAGCTAAAAGAGGCCGCTGAATTACAGCGTTTAATGGTAAGCTCTGCCCGCCTTGGGCTCTGGCGCTGGGACTTAAAAACTAATAAGTTTATGATTGATGAAAATGTGGCCCATTATTTTGGTATTGATGCCAAAACATTTCATCATTCCTTCCATGAAATATTAAGCTGCGTTCATACCGAAGATAAGCCCCTCCTAGAAAATTTATTACCCCATTGCTTGCAGACCAGCAAACCGTACAATGCAGAATTTCGCGTAATTTGGCCGGATGGCACTATACACCATATGGTTGGACGCGGCCAAGTTGACTATGATGAGCAGCATAACGCTACTCAGATAGTAGGTAGCTATTGGGATATTACTGAAAGCAAATTGCTATTTGAACAACAAATACGGGCCGAAGGAGCAGAGAGGCAATGCAGGCAACAGGCTGAATTTGTCGATACTGTCTGTCATGAGATGAGAAATCCCCTGAATGGTATCAATGGTTCATTAACTGAATTATCTCAAATGCTTAAAATATTCACTGTGGAGAACGTACAACAATTTACACCTGAAGAATTAGCTGCTAAATGTCAGCAATTGCAGCGGAATATAGAAGTGATAGAAGACTGTGCTCGACATCAAGAAAAGGTTATTGATAGGGTCACTGAGCTTTCGGAGATTCACTCCGATAGATGGGCGCGCATTAAACAAACGTTTTCATTAAGCAAGGTGATTCATTCTCTTGTCAAGAAACAACAGCAGTCGATCAGCGCAAAAGGACTGGTCTTAAATTGTGAAGTTCAAACAGACTGCTGGGTCTATAATGATAAAGCTTCCTTTAAAAAAATCCTGTCTTATATTCTCTCGCAGGCAGTAACTTCGACTCCTCCCAAAGGTATCATTACTATCACGCTTAATATATTAAGAGAGGAAAACCATCAGATTCAATTTGAAGTTTGCATAGAAGATGCAAGCTCTGGGTTTACGCCTCAAGAAACAGCTAACTTGTTTGAAAGATATATGCCAGTAACTCATCACCAAGATGCTAATTATGACGAGGGCCAATTAGGACTTGCGGTTAGTAAGGCATTAACCCATCGTCTCCACGGCACCTTTGAGGTGGGCACTGAAAAAGATAAAGGAAATAAATTTCACTTAACATTTAACTGGGAGCGCGGCTTACAACCTACAGCTGAGATAACTCAGGATCAAGCCAATATTCCTAGCTCAATTAAACGTACGGGCAACAGCATTTTGATAGTCGATGATAATGCTATTAATCAAACGGTGTTAAAGCGTATGCTAGAAATAAAAGGCTATCAATGCAACGTAGCCAATAATGGTCAAGAAGCTATTGACAGTTTTCTACTCTTTAAGCCGGATTTAATTTTAATGGATTTAGAAATGCCTAGGATAGATGGCTTTGAGGCTACAAAAATTATTCGTGAGATCGAAGCGAAACAAGGTTTATTACAAACTCCCATCTGTGCCATTACGGGTTATAGTCGCGAAGAATACAGAATTAAAGCCAGTCAAGTATTTTATTCTTAAGCCTTATAAGCTAGAGAAAATCGATAAAATATTAGCAGAATATTTTGAAGTTCAGAGTGTATTAGAAGGGGTGCCCCATGCCAGGAAGGCTTATAAATAGGAAGCAAGATTAGAGATTGGTAAAAAAATATCATTATACATCTACTCTATATAATCAGTCGTAGTCTCCCTCCTCTGACAGACGAATGGCTTGTTTGTCTTTTCCTTGGAAGATACTATATTGAATCAATTGCTGTAGCTAATTCTTTTTTATCTTTTTCTTTAGCAAATTGATAAATATCGTTGATTTAAATACCTGAACCTTGATTCCGTTTTGCTCCATCAAGGCTACACTTGTCTTCAAACTGGAAGATAATTTTCCTCCTTTTACTAGTTTCTTAACCTCTGCCATTTCTTTTCAAATAGCAATTAAACGTGCATAAACCTAGTTAATGTTCGAGTTTAACTTGTCTTGGGTGAGTGCTACTACTTGTTGCTGCTTGCACAGAATTGTCACTATTTACTGAGACAGTCATAGAGGAATTAGCAGATATTGATGTTAATTCCAATTGCCAAGCTGAAGTATGTAAATGTGTAGTTAATTGTGGTTCAGAAGCTTGTGTTAGGATTTGTCGAATAGTGGTACAATATCTACTAAATGCATTTTGACCAAACTTGCCTAAAATTTGCACAATCTCTCTACTAGTTTGTTTATCTTTTGGAATAGTAGATACAAACTTTATAACACGCTGGTTAACATAACCCAATTGGCTCAGTATTTGCAGGTAAAAGGTTCTATCCCATTCATCTTTGTAAGCATCCAATATAGTATTGATAAGTGCTTCATCTGCATAGCCAATCTCAATAAGCACCCGTAAAGAGCCTCTACGGATAGAAGAGCTAGAGTTTTTCAGTTCATTTATTGCTGTTTCTGAAACAAACTCATTTTTTTTATGTAACATCACCAATGCATCTTTAATTTCATCGTTGCTTCCATATGAATCCTGAAATGCATTAAATAACAAGATTATAAAGCTAGCATCGTCATAACCCAATCTGGCCAAGGTGATTGCTGTCAACCCCCAAATATCTTTGACCCTCTCATTGAACAGGCTAAGTAAAGCGCTAATTATTTCATCATTAATATATCCTAATTTACCGAATGCTATAATAACAGCTTTACGCACTGATTCTGATCGATCATTTAACGCTCCTAATAAAGCGTTAATTATTGGATCATTGGCGAATCCTAATTCACCAAGTGCGGTAATATATTCACTGGACTCACTGTCTTTTTTGTTGATGAGACCGACCATTTTTTCCACAGCTTTGTCATTTCTAATCTTCAGCTTACAAAGACTAAAGGCGCAATCAGAACCCAAATCAGAATGATCGAGTAAATTTATGAAAGCAGCTATCACTGCTGCATCTTTGTCACCTAATTTAGTAAAGACCTGAATGCAGGTTCTACGTGAACTTTTGGTTGATTCCTTATTGATTAAAGCCTTTAATAAAGTAGCACGCACTGTCTTATCATCGCGTGCAGAGTCTACTAATTGGCTAAAAGCACTATGACGTGCTCTGCTCCAGCCTCTTTCCAAAAACATATTGGGAATAAAGAGCAAAAACATTCCCGTAAGCAGCTCGCCTGCAGATTGCCCATGATCGGATACTTCTAATAAACTCAGAATGACTTGTTCACTTTTATCATTTAATTTTTCTATATCAGAAATTGCTGAATTAATTCTATCAGTATTTCTATCAGTTAATGCGGATTTTAAACTAGCAATAAGTTGTTCTCTATGAGGGCCATTTTGGCGAGGAGGACGTGCGTCAATAGTTTCTTCTGTTCGTTCGCAGCTCACCGGAGCAGCTTCAAATGTAGACTTTTGATATGGCTTATAATTTTTTAGCAAAGGCAACATTTGCTCATTCGAATAGCCAAACGTAAAATATAAAGCCTCTCCAGCAGTTCCATAGGTATAATCGTTATTTAAGGCAGCCACTAACATTGGCATTATAACAGTAAAAATGAATTGCTGATGTTGATTTATTATTTGTAATACATGTTGGCGTATAAGGATATTTAAAGTGGAATAATTATGAAACTCATTAAATAAAATTTTTAATGCGTTCAATTTTTCATGGCCCATTCTACTCCAGTCGAGTGCGATTAATATAGGAAAGCTTTGAACTAATTCATGCGCTTCCATTCCTTCTACCCCAACAAAGGTATTCAAAAGAGCAGGTTTTTTAGTAACTTCTGGTAAGTTGCTTGCAGGAAATATGGGACACTTTAGAACACATTTTACCAATTCACAGCTATTTGTTTGTATGACAGTGACTTTATTACCATCAAAGATTTTCAAGCTAATCAATACTGGTGCATCCAGGTAAATTTTTTCTAAATTAATGCAATTTCTAATGGTTAGTTTACAGAGACTAGGAAATCGAATCATAGGTGTGAGCGCAGGTATCCACCCCTCGTATCCAATATATTTTAGATCAGGCATATCTTCAATAATAAGTCGCCTTAGTCGCGAATTTTGTAAATATTTTATAAATTCCATGGTCAGTCCAGTACAGCCTTTTAATGTCAACTCTATTAAGACCGAGCTGTTATTCAACAATAATTGCGAAATATCTTTATCAGTTAACATTGCGCAATTTTGGAAAGTAAGCGTACGATAAGCCGGATTATTTTGGGTATTTCTTATTAAAAAATCAATAACACTTCGTTGCCAACTACCTACTGTTATTGCATTTGAAGCAGCTGCTGACGTAAGGTCAGTTACAATTAATTTAAAATCAAGTCTCTTTAGCATTAATTCTTGCGCATGAATAGGCAATTGTCCAAACGGCGTTAAGTCTCCTCGCATTAGGGTTTTTTCAACGCTACTTAACCATCGTTCATCAGTTTGTAAGCTTCGCAATTGTACAATCCCATCTTCCAAACCCATTTCCCAGCTAGTAACAAGATCTATTTTAGAGGGTAACTGTTCCCACATATCATTATAAAAACTTTGAAAATTAATAGTCGTCGTGTGACGCTCTCTCTGTTGTAGTAGATGCCATGAACGGTAGGCATCGCCTACTGCGGTATCAAATCGTTGTTCTACAGTGGTTATGTTAGGCTTTTCATGAGCCATTTTATAATGGTTTGCTAGACGATTATCTGTGCAAGCAATTAACTGCCAATGGTCTAATTTACTACTTTTTGCAAATAAAGCCTGTAACTTAGCTAAGTGTTCAAAAAGTTGTCGTATTAATAAAGGTGGTAAAGGTGGCAATAGTAAACTGCGCTCATTAAGATCTTTACTTTGCCAAAAAGGTGTATCAGAATAAAAGTCTTGAATGCTATCTCCCCCAAATATTTGCAAACACATTTCCCCCCAACTTCTCAGTTGTTGCAAGGTTACAGATAAAAGTGAGTGAAGATTTAAACCTAAAAATTCCTCTCGGAGATTGTCATCTACTTGCGTATCCATTAAAGGTAAGCAAAGCATAACATCTTTTACTTGCACTTTTTGTTGTTTATTAAACGGCACAACTAAGTATCTATCACTATCAATAGCTTGTGGATGTAGCTTGCCGCTGGCTAATTGTTGCATACGAAAATTATCAGATTTATTATCTTCAAAACGAAGGACACTACTTAATAAGATATGTTCACTAAATGCACGAGCATCTAATTGAGAAAAATCAGGTTTTTTTTCTAACCAATCTGTTAAAGACTCTCCGTGTACTGCCGCAGAAACTAGCACAGGATAACGATGCTGTCCTACTTGCCAGAACCATAAATCAACCTCTCGTGGCACTGTAGCACCTAAACGGCATTGCCAATCATTACGCCATAGCTCCAATAAAGGAAATTCAGGGAAAACTTTAAAAAAAACCGTAGGTTCCTTTTCACTTGGAAATGGGATAACCAAATGATTACCTGGCATCTTTTTGGCGGTATGGTGCTGTTCTTTTTTTGTAAAACGATTGTCAGCCAAAACCCATTGTTGTGCTTTTAATATTGCTGCCCATTGTGGTTTTAAATAAAATCCACGGCCTAATAATAGACTATCAACTTTAATGGAATTATCTGATGCTGGGACTTGATCTAAATATCCCAACAAATGTAACTTCCAATTTTGTCTATTTTTTCTATGTGCGTTTCTTGTACCATCAGAGGAAGGTGGATCAAATATTTCATTTATAAAAACAGATGATGGCCAACCATTTTTATCCATTGGCGTATTGGCAAAATCCCTTTTTATTCTATCAATTGCTTCATTACGCTTATGGTCAGGAAGTTGTCGATAAAAATAACGATGAACAGCCATAGGAGCGCGCAAGGCTAATAAATGGCCTGTAATGAAGCTAAAGTTATCAACTATATTGGTTGGTGATTGGAGCTGCTTTTGCCAATAGTAACCGCACTGTTGCAATAAAGGTTGTGCAGTAACTTGAAAGGCGTTAGGATTAACAGTGAAAATCGCAGCAACTATCTCATATAATTTTGAGACTGCATATTGATGTATTTCTTTTAGCCATTTTATTTGTTCGTCGCTCAAGGTAACTAAGTCTTGCTGTTGTGAAAAAAGTAATTGATTTTTCACGCGCCAAACCCATAGTGTATCGAGTATATATTGCAAAAAACCAGACAGTTCCTTTGGAATATAATTTTTTTCGCCAAGCGCTTCTAAAGCTTCTCTCGCAGTTATTGCTGGTGAAAGCCCGGCATACAGCATTATGCTGCTACACCATAATGTTAGAGGGGTTATATAGTAAGTTTTTACGTTTACAGTAGGATTTTCTTGGCTATCAAATGGAGTAGTTAACTTCTCCCAGTCCTTTAAGCCGCGACGTAGATGATTTTTAGCTAATTGTAGTTGTAATATAACTTCTGGGTCGTCTTCTGTTTGTTTTGGTGCAATTGTTTTCCATTGAGCGGTTAATGCTTTGTTGTATTTTGATGATAAACTTTCACCATGGCCGGTATAATATATTGAACTAAAACGCAACAAACTATTACCCTCAGCCTGATCATGAAAATGTACTGTTGCCACTTTAGCTAGACCATCTGGCGTATTTAAGAGGAAATTATCATTTGAAGTTAGATAGTTTAAATCACCATTATCTAAAAATAACCCATTAGGCTCACCAATTACACAAATATAGTCTGCAAACAATCGAATAAAGCTTTGGAAGTATGGATGTGCCCGTAGCGATTCCTGCGCAATCAATAGTGCGCAGTCGACATCAGAAAAAGCACCACCATTACCATGTGCTAAAGAACCAAGCACTATTAAATCGAGATCACACGGAGGTGTGCCTAAAATTTTAACAACTTCAGTAGCAACTTCATGAAGTATAGTTTTTAAGTCCCGGTGCCATTGGGATTGAATATCCTTAATTGACATTGTGGCATTATTTAATGCATTTTTTAACTGTACACGCGCTTCATGTAATTTTGCACGCCATGCAAAACCATTCAGTGGACGAGCTTCTATTGGAGGGGGCTGTTGTTTTCTTAACTTATAATCATTAACCAAAGCTGCTTCTATTAATATAGGGTGTGTGTCAAATTTGTGTGCTTGCTTGTTGTGATGAACACAAATAAAATTATACAGTTTCGCTGCACTATCCCATAAATGATATTTCATAAGAAGTTGTGCCACTAATTTTACCTGTGAGACAACCCTTTCAAATTCCTTAAGATCTTTATTTTTTGCAACATGTAGTTTACTTTCCGCTATTTCTTCACCATGTTTTAACAAAGGTTGTAATGCTTGTTTTAATTTATCAAATTGCTTAGTTGAGGGTAAAATAATACTTACTTGACATAACACTACCGCGATATCATTGATACATGATATGAAGTGCTGCAATGTGTTGATGTTAGCTATTTGTTGAACTTTAAATTCGATTATTGCTATTAAATAATCAAGATGTCGACATATCAATAATTTATTAATGAGTGGCCTTGTCTGGTTAATTTTGGCAGTAAGAGTGTTTTTTTCTGCCAACCATAATGATTGAGCATAATATTCTAGGGCTCGGGCATAATGCTCATGTTCTTGGTAACTAACTCCCGATTGTCGGTAAAAATCTGTTTCTATCGCGACAGTAAAATGCATGTTGCGACGACATGCTATCAAGATATGTTTATAAATATCAGCGGCTTGGGTAAGTTGCTTGGTTTGCAAAGAATGCCGAACTAGCTTATGGGCAACAGTTATTAAATGAATTAACTCATCAGCAGGTAAAATGGCTATATCATGGCTTAATAGAGTATTAAAATTTTCTAAGGCATCAAGATATCTGCGTGCGCTTAAAAATTCACCCACTTGCACCTGTAAAAGTTCCAGTGCCTTAGCCAAGGTTACGTTTTTCGGTGCTCCTACCATCTTCCCTTTCCTATTATAATTTTTCCAAATAAATATTACACCATTTATGTGCAAAAAAATAAGTCATTATTATTAAATGTTTGATATTATGCTACATATTAGCAATGACTTTTCAATAAAATAAATTAATGGCGAGGTTTTAAATGATTATAAATGAAGAGCTGAGATTGTCTGTACTACTGAATCAGATTGCTCATGATACAGCTGATTATAATGATAAGGGTAAGTTAATGAATGAGTTGGATAATCAATGTGGCGAACTATCTCGGCGCGTAGAATATTTGCAAATTCAATTAGAATTAGTACAACAGTTAATGAATGGAAGCAATATTGCAGAATGTTTATTAAGATATCGAACCACCTTAATGCAATGCTTCGAAGAACAAAAGCAAATTATCCATGGATTTATTAAAGAAAGAACGGGTTATTGGGATAATAATGATGTGTATCACGCTCTCACGACGAAAAAAGATAGAGAGCAATATATGGTTCTAGTTGACATTCGATTACTTGATGAAATCATACCATTTTTGAATTTTTCCCCTATTGATGGAAATTATCCAGAGCTGTTAAAAAGCATTCAAAATGCTATTGAGGCTAATACAAAAAAAGCTACCGATATTTTTGAGGAAAAAATCAAGGTTAATGAAAGACACCAAGATATCATTTTAGATATAGGTATGAAAAGGTGGGCAATAGTACATAGAATGGTTGACTTAGACCCATTTTTACAAGCCTGTGTATCAGGTGATACCACACAACTTAGCAAATTAGTGGCATCACAATCCACGTCTACTGCGCTCGTAAGATTATTTGTTCCTGCTTCTTTCGCACTATTTCAAATACAAGAAGCAGTCATGGAAGGACAACAAGACCGCTATTATGGTTTGCACTTAGTAGTACGTTATGGTCATATCGCTGCAGCACGGCTTTTATTACAAGCTAGGTATCCTGTTAATCAGCGCACAATGGAAGGTACTAGCGCATTACAAATTGCTTGTAAAATAGGCGATAAGGCCATGGTTGCGTTACTGCTAGAGCAACCAGATACCAAAATTGATCAGAAAGGGCCTGCAGGGCGTACTGCTTTACACTACGCGGCTTATAATGGGCATGTAGCTATTGTTAATATGTTATTAGAAAGAGGAGCTAGCGCGTTATGTGCTGATGAGCATGGGCAAACCCCTTTACATGATGCTACTAGAAGAATAATTGATTGGTCGGCAGGCTTTACACTGTCTGTTGATACCGCACTCCAGCAACAAGAAAAAATTGTTGAATTATTAATGAATGCAAGTAAAAGAAAGGGCGAATTGCAAAAGCTACTTGCCTGCACCAACCTAGCTCAAGAAACTGCTGAACAATCAGCACTGTTTATGCAACAACCAACATTACATGTGTTGCTAACTGATAATAAGCTCGATTTAAACGATGCGGAAAAAAACTTATTCCAACAAGCATCCTCTATCCATCAATGCCGTGTGCTGTTTAATGAAATACTTGCTAACAATCTCCAGCGGCTAACGCCATTACTAGGCGCAGAAACAGAAATAGATCTTGCAACTCTACACGATCACTACATGCCTACCAGTGGCACTATGCAACTCACCAATGAGTTAGCAGAACGGTATGAACATATTACAGCACTTCGAAGCACATTTCGCCCTCCTAAATTCAGGACATAGCAAAGATGTGTGTTCAGAAGGAAAAACTGCCTCTACACAGAAGCCTGCTGATAATTAAAAGGTAATTTCCCATCAATCAAAAATTGTATTTTTTTGAAGATAAACTATTGTGTTTCCACAAGGATATTATACCGTTGAAATTCAACTTGAGTTCCAATGGTATAACAAGGTAGCCTTGATTGAGCTTTGCTTCGTCAAGGCTACTTGCCACTCAATATATTTCTTGGCTCAAGGATTATCCTTCATATCCCGCTGCTAATTTCTTAACCTCTGCCATATCAGCCTTAACTAACTCCCCTACTCTACTACCATAATCAACATCAGCTTTATAAAGGAAACTAGTAATAATATTGCGTATTTCTTGGCTTTTCACTCGACCTAAATCACCGCCAAATGCAGCTATCAACTCATCTTGATCAGCTTTGGAAAAGGCACGATAATACTCACCTGCTTGCTTGAAGTTTTGTTGTTTTTCAATAGCAGCTTGTTGGATATTTCCTTGCAATGGTTGCTCGCAGGTTTTGTATTTACTATTATCAGTAAAACCTTCTGGATTACGGCTGGGCTGGTAATTAGTTTGACTGGTTTTTGGTGCAGAATATCCTTCACCATCTTGCTCATGATTATTAACAGCTACCTTAGGAGCATTAACCGGTAAACTGGTGTTATTAACACCTAAACGATGACGTTGTGTATCGGCATAAGAAAATAAGCGGCCTTGCAATAAGCGATCTTCCGATGCTTGAATACCAGGGATCATATTACTTGGTGCAAAGGCGGATTGTTCCGTAGTTTGGAAGAAATTATCTGGCACTTTGTTTAAAGTTAATTCGCCAATTTTACGAGATGGTACTAAATTTTCTGGCCAAATTTTCGTTGCATCTAATATATTAAAATCAAATTTGCTCATATCTTTAGGATCAATAGTTTGCACCATTAAATCCCATTTTGGATAGTTTCCTTGGGCAATCGTTTTATATAAATCATTGGTTAAATGATTAAAGTCTTTTGCTTGCATTTCAGCAGCTTCTGCCCTGGTCATACCTTTATTACCTTGATGCGATTTCCAGGTGAATTTTACATATCGCATTTCACATTTATCATTTACCAATTTAAAAGCATGTACTGGCGAGCCATCCATTTCACGATAACTGGTTGGAATACCTAACGGTGAATATAAATGTGTCAACATATTGGTACTTTCAGGATGAAAGGAAAAGAAATCAAAAAAGCGATTAGGATCTTGCACATTGGTTTTTGGATCAGGTTTTAAAGAATGCACCATGTCAGGAAATTTAATGGCATCACGAATAAAAAATACAGGAAAGTTATTACCAACTAAATCCCAATTGCCTTGATCAGCATAAAATTTCACTGCAAATCCATGCGGATCACGTAATGTTTCTGGTGAACCACTTGGATGAATAACTGTTGAAAACCGCACTAAAACCGGAGTTTGCTTGCCGCTTTGTTGAAAGGGAGCTAACAACGTTATATCACCAAGATTATCTGTTGCCACAAATACTCCTTCTGCAGCTGTACCACGTGCATGAACTACGCGTTCAGGAATACGTTCTCTATCAAAAGTCGCTAACTTTTCAACTAATTGTGTGTCTTCTAATAAGACCGGTCCTGTTGGGCCTGCCGTTAAGGAATTTTGGTTATCTCCAACTGGAGCACCGTTAGCTCTTGTCAAATCCGTCGTAGTAGCTGCAACTGCGATGTGCCCCATCGTAACCATTATGGCAGCCAGCGCTGCGATGGTATATTGCTTAAGATGTAGACGCATAAAATCTCCTTTATAGTTTAAGTGATAGGCTCCGAAGTTATAGTTTTATCAACTTAAGCGGATAAAGTAAAATGAATTATTTAGATTTAATTGATAGTTAAAAACTATTAATTAGGTGAGGGATACTTAGAGACCATCAAAGATGTTTAAGTCTATTGCCTTTCTAACTAAATCGGTTTGTTTATAGCAATCCAGCTTTTTTTTAACATTATTTAAATGTGCCTCTACCGTTCGTTTAGAAATACTCAGCATGATTGCAATTTCCGCATTCGATTTTCCATAAATACACCACTGGAGACAATCAACTTCTCTTTTTGTTAAGTGCGACTCGTCATTTTTTTTATTAAAATAATAATGTTCAACATCAAAATCAAGATTTATTTCAGGTTTGAAATTTTCTGAATTATTTGTGGTTTTATCGTTTTCAAATGGTGGATCCAACACCCTGATTATTCTATCCTTTTCATATTTTTCTATCAAAACTTTAGCTCTATCCCTAAAATAATAAATAAATTTCTCTAGAAAGCCCATGTTGTTAATATAAAAATTAATTATCCCCGGGTTGTCTTTTTGAGCAATAAAATTATAAATTTCGTAATAATTTTGCCTTCTTTTAACCATAGCCAATATGTTATCCATGCCAAACTCTTTATTAAGCATTACCAATGCCAAGTTATCACTCAGCACTACAGAAGAAGAAAAGCAGAACTCTCCTTTTAAAATTTCCGGGTGAATATCAGGATAATAACATTTAAAGAATTCGTTTTTTCCATAATAAAATTCTTCAATGGCAGCGGCGTGATTAGAAACGTCAATAAAAGTATGATCATCATATACTCTCGTATAGCTAAGAGCTATAATGCCCACTTTTCGAAGAGGCGAGCATATGTCATCTATTGCTTTGCATGAAGATAACATAACATCTGTCTTAGGTAATAGAATGTTCATAGTTATTTCCCCACCTTTTTTAACCATAATATGGAATAAAAATTAAGTCAATATTCAATGTGGATGATTCATAAAATGAGGCATTATTAGCAAGTTTTATCAGCAACAGCAAATTAAGATGGAGCACTTTTATTACCACACAAGTGCCTGTGGGAAACAGCTTAAAAAAAATGTCGAGATGAACAAAATAACATTTATCTAGATAATTACCGAGCAAAAGGATAATACAAGCGGCTTTTAGTTAACCACTCTCTATGGTATTGAGTTACATCTTGTAAATACCCTAACAGCAATGGTCGAAGCTGAATTTAAATTAAATGCAAAAATGGCTGAAAGATAAAAATTGCTCCTTTGCCTCCACAACCCATCGATAAATCATTAGCTGCTGCAGGACTGACCCAATCAGGACCGATGAGATTTTCTATAGCGCGCTTGCCTACACATATATCTTATAAAACCCATACACTCTTATCTAATAACTTGAGTCTATTAACTGTTTAATTAAGTTTGGCAAGTGATACAGACCGTAGTATTACGATATAAAGTAATAAGTATTTTTACTTATATACAAAAAACCGTATGTAGCTTTAACTTAGAATTAAAGGAAGAGAAATTTGGATTGTGTTTTAGAAATTTATTCAGGCATTAAAAGAACGCAGGAGCATTATTATGAAAAATATCGAATCCTTGAAGTTTCTCCACGCAGATGAAATTCCATTAATTGCAAATAGTTTTGGAACTCCTGTTTTTGTTTACGATCTGGAGACTGCTAAAAAAAATTACACGTATTTCAGTCAAATACCAAATGCATATGGTTTAACAGTTCGTTTTTCTGTTAAAGCTAACCCAAATCGAGCTATTTTATCTTGTTTCAATAAACTTGGTGCATATTTTGATGTGAGCTCAACCTGGGAGGCTCGTCGTTGCATTAATGCTGGGATCAGTGCTAAAAAAATTCTTATTACTGCCCAAGAAATTTCTTCAGGATGGGAACAGTTATGTGAAGAAGGCATGGAATTTGACGCTGGATCTCTACATCAATTGAAAACTTACGGGGAAAAATTTCCTGGAAGCTCAGTTTCGATCCGTGTTAACCCTGGCTTTGGTTCCGGGTTGGTAAAAAAACTAACCAGTGGTGGTAGTCATTCCAGTTTTGGTCTTTGGTTCGCTCACTTTGACGAGGCTGTTACTCTCGCCAAACACTATTTGCTAACAATAAAACGCATCCATCTACATATCGGTTCTGGTCATGATTCTGCAGTTCTAGAAAAAACAGTTCAGCACGCTTTAGAATTATGTGAAAAAGTGCCATCAGTCACTCATCTCAATCTTGGGGGCGGCTATAAAGTAACTGCGCTTAATAGTGATCCAGAATATGACCATCATGCCGTAGGTACTCGTATAGGAACTTTGCTTGAAGATTTTAAGCATAAAACAGGACGCAAGCTACACCTTGAAGTTGAACCAGGAACCTATTCTATGGCATTGGCGGGCTCTTTAATTACGCGCGTTATTGATATTGTTAATACGGGTCCTGAAGGCTACCGCTTTATTAAAATTGACGGTGGGCTCACAGAAATTATGCGCCCTTCCTATTACGGTGCAATACATCCTTTAGTTGTTGTAAACCAAAAGGGAGTATTAGCCAATGATAGTATTCTAGAGCAGATGGTCTGTGGTCATTGCTGCATTGCTGGCGACAATTTAACTCCAGTTCCAGGTAATAATGAAGACTTTTCACCAGTTCAATTGGCGCAAGCTGAAATTGGCGATTATCTCGTAGTCGAACGCACTGGGGCATATGCTGCAAGTATGAGCGTGAGGAATTTTAACTCTTACCCTGATGCTGCAGAAATTTGTCGTTGTGCTAAAAATGACTATCGCATTATTCGTGAACGTCAAACACTGCAGCAAATAATACAAAATGAACGTGATTTACCTGCTAATTTGATGTGACAGTTCTAACTGTACAAATGAAGTTAGAACTGGAGTTGACTTTAAAAGTTGTTTTTTTGAAGGAAACAAAAGGAGAATTTATATGAAAACTAACAACACCCTAACCTTTGATTCAGTTACAAGTAATATTGAAGATAGTACAGATATTCAATTTGCACCCATTAAAGGAAAAGATCTACGCAAAAATTTACCTAAACATTACTTCGTCAGAAAGCCCATGGTGTTTCTGTGTAAATTTATTTTAGCTTTGTTGTTAATTGCATTAAGTTGGTATAGCGTTTGGTACGCAATTACAACAAGATCATTTTTAGCTGCAGCAGGTGGAATGATTTTAGCCGGGCTTATGTATGCGCACCTAGTCGAATTACAACATGAGTGTGTGCATTCTCATGCTTTTAAGTCCAGTCGGCTTAATCGACTATTTGGTGTTTTTGCAGGGTTATTTATGTTCAGTTCTTTTTCTTATTATCGTTACGATCATTTACGTCATCATGCTTATTTAGGAACCACATCTAATCAAGAGCATTTTGACTATCGTTTTAATAATTTAAATTCAATAAAAGGATTTGCCATTGCTTTTTTTGATCTCCATCGTTATCACAGTGTATTCAGTACACTTGGTGCAGTTATTACCGGCCGGTGGATTAAGGGCGTTCATAACGAAAAAACGCAACTTCACATTAAGCAAGAATATGCATTCTACACAATCGTGTTTTTGCTGAGTATTGTAGCATCTGCCTATTTCCACAGCTGGTTCTTCAGCTTGGCCTGGTGGTTACCATCATTGAGTATTGCTGAGGGCGTACATTTTATGATTGAGATGCCTGAGCACTATGGTCTTAACACACAAACGCTACCAGATGTGTTTTCAAACACACGAACTATTTGCACCAATGCTCTAGTGGCCTGGTTTGTCAATGGTAATCATACTCATACAGCACATCACTTTCATCAGGGAGTTCCAATGTGTAATGTAAAACAACTAAATGAACTCATCAAACCTGATTTAAAGGTAGTTGAAACATCATATTTTGCATTTTTTCGCGATGTGATTAATGGTCGAATTAAAAACAGCGACACAAGCTGTATGGTTCGTTAAATTTTTAATGTGGTAATTAAGATTATGGGTCATTCGGTGTTATGAAGCTGTTTAATGATTATTTAGGACAAAATTATGTATAACTATCTCGGGTATATTGCTGTGTATGGTTGGTGTTTCATCACAGCGTTCTCTATGTTGTTAACTAGTGAGGTTAGTCAGAGGTTAAGTCCTTTTATCGTCTGTTTTTTCACATTCTCACTTGCGACATTGGTTTTTCTTTTCCTAAACTACTATACCTCGAATCTGAGCACCTTATGGCAGAGGATACAAAATAAAGGAATGGCCAGCTCAGTATTAGGAATTAATGTCAGCACTTTTATCAGTTGGGGACTAATGATTTATCCTCTTACCTATTTACAACCCACACTAGTAGCAACCTTAATTCTTGGTATTAACCCTATAGCAACAGCTATTATCACGCGCTTTTACCTTAAAAAAACATCTCCACGTAAACTGGTGGGAAATAGCCTAGCATTATTTGTTATTATTATATTTTTGACTTATAAAGTCTTACATGGGGAAAACAGCATTCCTGGGAGCAATGATATGCAGATCATATCTTCGTTGATCTGCTGCTATTTTTCTGGTTTTGCTACCTCTGTCAATAATATCTTTTCCAAAAAAATCATGGCTAATGATTTTGGAGTTAGGGATGTTTTGTGTTTGCGCTTTTACATGACAATTATTATTTCAGGGATAATTGGCTTTTCAACTCACCATGTAATCTATAACCAGGACTTGCTATTTTCTATTATTTTAACCACGTTTGTATTTGTGGTTATTCCCCTGATGCTGTTACAGTTTGCCCTGAAAAAACTGGACCCCTTACGCGTAGCAATTATATCACCATCGATGCCTGTTATGGTCATAATATTACAACTGTTAAGTAATGTTACTGCACTGACGTATTCCACTGTTCTTGCAACTATGGCGATTTGGTTGATTACCTCTTTAGGCACATATTTTTCCATAAAAAATCCAATTAATTTGAGGAACATTAAATGACAAAATTATATCTTAAACCAAATACCATTCTTGAACCATTAGTATGGAACTGGCATGCTTGGTCGCATTTAATGAGCCCACTAACGGCATCAATGCATATTAAAAACCGCCATCTAAAAATAATGAAGCGATTTGTTAGCGCAGATGGCAAATTTAATGTAAAAAATCAAAAATTTGAAAGCGGGCCTGTGGTACAACTTGATAACACATTTTCTAACGATGTTAAAATACTTCTGGATAAAACAATAGAAGAATGTAAGGACTTGATAACATTAGCCGAAGGAATCGAAGAGGCATCCAAAAAAGTCCTGGAACCTGCAGGCAAAACATTGGAGCCTTTGTATGATTTATTATCCCCCTCTGTTCGAGGACTAGTCGAGCTGGTTTATGATCTTGATTTTAATGCAGGCTTAAAATTTTACGAACCCCTAGTATGGCAAGATTATTATTCCACCACTCCACAATCGATAGCTTTTTCAGAAATAAACTCAGATCAACGGCCTTTTATTTTAGGCACACCTGTTTTACAAAAACCAGATAACCTTATTTTACCCTTGCCTTTTGCTTCATCTGTTATTGACGATATCCAACGTTCAGCGACAAATGGTATTGATGAGATTGAGCTGATTGAAAAGCTCCGACTTACTCAAGATCAATTTAATTCGTTACAACGGTTCTTCAACCGTGAGCCAATTAAAACTCGTAGCCATCACTATAATGGATCGGACGTACGAGTGCGCTATTACGGACACGCATGTTTGCTATTTGAAACCAACGATATTTCGATTTTGGTCGATCCACTCATAAGCTATGACTATCAAAGTAATATCGATCGATATACCTACAGTGATCTCCCACCAATAATTGACTATGTTTTGATTACCCATGCACACCAGGATCATTTTTCAATAGAAACATTGCTTAAAATTCGTCATCGGGTAAAAAATATCGTTGTTCCAAAAAATAATCGTGGTGATTTAGCTGATCCCTCATTAAAACGAATTTTACAACATTTAAAATTTAATAATATTATCGAGCTAGAAGAGATGGATAAGATCGCGTTACCACACGGAGAGATCACTGCCATTCCTTTTATTGGCGAACATGCAGAACTTAACATCCAAACCAAACTGGTCTATAACATTAATCTTCACAAATGTTCTTATTTCACAGGCGCAGACCTTAACAATTTTGATGGCGAAGTTTATCAACGTGCTTTTCGTACATTAGGTAATATTGAAGTAGTATTTATTGGTATGGAATGTGATGGTGGACCACTCCATTGGCTTTATGGGCCTCTTATAACACGTGATTATGATAAAGAAGTTTCAAGTAGCCGCACGCTTTCAGGTTCTGACTGTGCTAAAGCCATGGCACTAATTGACAGCGTAAATGCCAAACATGCTTACGTATATGCAATGGGAGAGGAACCTTGGCTAAATTTCATAATGAATATTGATTACTCACCAGAAGCGATACAGATAATCGAATCTGACAAATTTATCAATCTGAATCAACAAAAAGGTATCAGATCTCGTCGTCTATTTGGTAAAGATGAATGGTTTTTTAAATAAAGCAGACCTATTAAAAGGTTATATTTCTAGAATATTAATGAAAGCTATGGAGCATGATATGAAAATAGATAAAAAGCTAGTCATCATTGTTGATGCCTATGGACCCGCACGATATTTCCAACACTATTTAAAAAAAGAGGGATATCTTTGCGCACATTTATTAGGAACGCCCAACTCCTTACCTCGCTTACGACTGTTTGATCTAGAACATTATGATGCAACTCTAGTACATGGTGGTGATTTTGCCGAAACAGTAGCAAATATCACTGCATTAGCACGCGATTTAGATGCATCACTTTGTGAGATCTTACCTGGTGTGGAACCTGGTGTGTTGTTGGCCGATAAACTAAGTCACCATTTTAACCTGAATAGCAATGGAATAGAAAAAAGTCTTGCTCGAAGAGATAAATCTGTAATGGCTAATGTGCTCACCGCTGCCCGCGTCCCAATCCCTGCTTATTGTCGTACTAGTCGCCTCGATGATGTACTAGCTTTTGCCAATCACCATGAATGGCCTCTAGTATTGAAACCACTAGACAGTGCAGGAACTAACGGTGTCTATTTTTGCCATTCTAAAGAAGAATTAAAGCAAGCGTTTCATCAAGTTATTGGTGTTGAAAATAATATGGGCACGATAAACCAAGCTGTACTGGTACAAACGTTTCTACACGGTAAAGAATATATGGTTAATACTGTCAGTTGTAATGGTAAACATTATGTCTCTGACATTTGGTATGCGGATAAAACCCGTGTTGAAGGTTATGCACAGATTTATAATAAAAATCATTTGATTAACAGTAGTTCCGTAGAATATGATATTTTAAAAAATTATGTTTTCACCGTGCTTGAAGCATTAAATATAAAATATGGCCCAGCCCATACAGAAGTGATTATTACTCCTGATGGCCCCTTTCTGGTTGAAATAGCCTCTCGAATCAGCGGTGCTGTAGACCCACAATTTAATCAGGCCTGCTTAGGTACCGATCAGATTGAACTAACTCTTGAAAGTTACTTGCAACCAGAAAAATTTTTGCAACGTATCAATCAATCGTATAATGTAAAAAAACATGGATTACAGATTTTTCTTTCCTCCAAAAAAACAGGAAAAATCATATCGATGGATTTGGCTTACCATTTATCTAAAATCCCTAGTGTCATTAATTACAGTCTAAAATCAAAAATAGGAGATATACTACTCAAAACTTTCGATCTCAGCAGCTCACCTGGGATGGTTCATCTAGTGGGCGAAGATGAGAAAGCTCTGTTAAATGACTACCAACATGTATTAGATCTTTTTGAACGTTATGTTCAAGTGGAGTAAAACCCTGTAATATAGTGATAGGCTCATTTACTAAAATAGTATCGACGTTATCCACAGAAAGAAGGATGACAAAGGGCTAATATTATCATCAGCGTGGCTTCAGTTTTTCATTACTTGTAGGCGTTTCCTCCAGCCTTCCATTACTATCTCGTTGAAATTTTCCTTCAATCGTTATTGAAAGTTTATTAAGCTCATTTTTATTTTTACCAGCAATAATTGTCTGCAGTATTCCTGGAGCACAAGAAATTTTAAATATGAATCCTTTTTTAGGACCACCTTTATTGAGGGATATGGAAAAATCGGCTTCAATTGCATGTTTTGCTTCAACAAACGTGGTAAAGCAATTGACAGATATTGTAGGAAGTTTTTCTGTTGAGAGAGCAAAAAAATTATTTTGAATGTTATCAGGCTCGACATCTTTATTACGTGTTCCAAAATACCAGTAGCATTCATCAATTTTTGCTCCAAATAAAGAGCCCATCCTCTCTTTTTTCAGGTCATAAAGATTTGTATCTAAGCTGGAATTTGGCGTGATTGATGATGATGCTTGTGGATTTGAAAGCGACTGCAATAATTGCTCTGCCTCTGAAACATTTGCAAGTTGAAAGTATGCTTTTTGGTAAGAAATCACTCTATTTAAAAAAATAATAGCGTTAGTATGCTTCCCAATTCCAACTAGTGCTTTACTGTAATTCAAAAACACCTCTAAAAAAAGTTCCGAACTGGGTAAACAATATATAATTGCCCGTTTCAATGAGTCAAGACATAAGACTAAGGCCTCAGAGTAATTACCTTCAGATAAGTTGTGTTTAACGGTACTTTGCTGTGCTGCTATTTCATCTAAAATGTTAACTCTAGTAGTTTCATATTCTGAGTAAGACTGCCTTCTTTTATAATGTTCAGCAAATACTTTACAGTAAAAAATCATATCTTGCATTATTTGCGAGGCTTTTTCTTTGGGGTTTCTTTGTTCGAAATCCTGACTAAATTGCTCAACTTCATAGTTATTTTCATTAAGTACCTGCAGCACGCCTTTTAAATACAATTTTTCCTGAGCAGTTAATTGGTCATGCCCCATATATTTATTTATGAGAGCGCGCATGTTCTTTCTAAATATTTCTTTGCTATCAGTATTGAATCCATTTAAATAATCTTCTATCCATTGCATAGTAAAAGAGTGTGCTTTAAAAGAGAGCAAATCAGCTTCACTTCGGTTATTAGGTGATAGCTTTCGAACAATGACTACAAGACTATCAAGTATTTCAAACATGTTTTGATTATTATTAAACAATGCCAATTCTTGTTGTGTTATAGCAGCGTCAGGATCAAACAGAAACTCATCTTTCGCAGGTGGTACCCAACACATCCCATCATATAGGGCTAATTGTCTTGATATGAGCCTATTTGTAGTTAAAGCAGCTCTTTTGCCTATAATTTGCTCTATTGCTGTTATTGCCACATAGTTTTTTTCATAAGGATGGCAAGATATATTCACTGGTTGCTCCTCAAGAGGTACGGCTGTGTAGGTAAACTCCCCTCTTTGGATTCGTAAAATCACGCCCTCATATTGTGTTTCTAATGGAGTATACGAGATTTTTACTATAGGTAAATAATGTTGCAATCCTTGTGTAACATTTCTTCTCAAGATTAGGGCCTTATCATTTTCTTTATGGAATATAATTATTCCCTCAGGATTTACTTTTTCTGCAATAGCTTTAACAGCATCAAACTCAAGTAATAATCTGCTGTCAAAATGCACCAGAGATGCCTTATTTTTGCCTATAAAGACAATAATGTTACACACCGTAAAATTGTTTGTATACAAGCCAGAAACGCCATAACTTTCTGTAGCTTTCGTTAGAATTCCCCCTCTTCCTTGTGGGATCTTTATAAGTGTACCTTGTGTGGTTGTATTGGTTTTATCTGGATTCATTTTGTTTAACTTTTAGCCTACTTGTATTAAAACGCTCTGTAAAACTTGGAGTTGGAATAACTTTAATCAGGCTAGCTCTGATTAAAGTTACTAAACTAAACGGGGTGATTTTAACACGGCTTTTGCTATCCGGAAAGATTGGCTAGGTTTTCAGTGAGGAACTGTTCAAATGCAATGAAGTAAGAGCATCATTGCAATGAATTTAGGCATGACAGAAAGGTACGGTTAACTGCTCATTGCTATTAGCTATTTTTTAACATGAATCGGGATTTTATGCTGCCTTGCTACCGGACTATCCCTAAGACTATAGATACTAAAAATAGTATCAGAAAAATATAAAATAAAATTTTGGCAATTGCGGCAGCTTCTGCTGCAATTCCAGTAAAACCAAATACTGCAGCAACGATTGCTACTATAAAAAATATTAAAGACCACATTAACATGTTGCTTTCTCCGTATTAGTTTTTAAAAAAACTACTAGTCAAATGAAAAGTATAAGTTTCAAACCCTGTTTGTCAAATTACGAATATTTCTGCTGCGTTGCACATCGAATTAGTTCTCTCTATCCTTCCCTTTCGCCTCATCAAGGCCACTAGTTATTTATGAGGTTGATATTTAGCAAGCCAATTTTTAACATCTTGGCTGATTTCCTCATTTTTCATGATCTCTTTAATAAGCCCATTTCTAAGGTCCTGATTATCACCATACATATCTGTGAGCAATTCATCCCATAAGCCAAAAACAGCTTCTGTAGGATGCGCCTCAGCTTGATTGAGTATGCTTTTAATACGTCTTGAATGATAGGCGTAAATTGCTTTATCAAGCCAAGCAGCACATGCGGGTGATAAACCATGCTCATCGCTGCCATGGCCATGTTTAAGGCCTTTTTCCCAAATAGCGAACCGTAGCGCAACGTGTTTTTTGCCGTATAGATTATTCACCCAGTCCATGCTGCGCTTTCCTACAGCGATACCAAAATCACTAGTAGGATCTTTATCTAAATTAGCGTTAATTTGATTAACAATATCAGCCCAATCTTGTTGCCTAATTTCTTTTTCATTTTCTGTGATCTTTGTGTTTAAATCTTTCTGAAAATTAGCATATTCCTTTAGCTCTTCTGAGTTTAATACTTTACCTATCCACGTTTTTTCAAGTTGATCTGTCATACGATATACCTCTATTAATTTAATAATGCGTTCCCAAGGAATAGATTTATCGTTACTAGAATCAGACAATATGCTTTTCAAAGCGTTACTTGCCTCAAACAAAGTATTTGCTTTCTCAGCCAAAAACTGCGACTGCATTGAAAGATGCTCGAAGATATCAACATTCTCAACTAATAACGTTTTTATTTGAGCCAGCTCAAATCCAAAATACTTGAGTGCAATAATTTGCTGTAGCTTCAATAAATCTTTTTCGGCGTATAAACGATAACCGTTGGGAAGCCTTATTGACGGTTTCAGTAGATCAATGCGATCGTAGTGATGCAAAGTCTGTATCGATATGTGTGTCAATTTGCTTAAGTCTTTTACGTACCATTGGTTCATCGTTTTACCTCCAGGTTTTTAAGGTAAGGTATATAGTAACTATAGAGTCAAGAGCCAAAGAAATATACCTGCCCTTCTTCTTTTATGAATTGATGCTTAAGAAGAATGACAGTTTACTTTTGAGTAAAATGCATGCAACATATCAAAATCTTAGTTAACTTAATATATCGTAGGTCAGGTCATGCTTCGTAACCCAATGGTGGCTCAATTTTTGTCATTTTCATTATCACGCTCATCCTCATCTGGATCATCCTCACCTGCACCATCGACAACTGAGGAAATGATAGAATTACAACCTATGGGTAATGAAGGTACAGCAGCCCTTTTAAGTGCATTTCGACAAAGGAAAAAATTCCAATCGAGATTAGATCTAGAGTCGGAATATTATGAGGAGGCGCAACAGGAGTTGCAGCTTATTAGTGAAAAACTAAGAAGCAGTTTAGTACGAGAACAAATGGAGTTTTATGGTCTTTACGAGCAACGTAGTATGCTGGGTAGTATAGGGATGCAGTGGGAAGAACAAGAAATTATACAGGCATTTTTTTACTTGGCAAATGATGTTGCTTTAACAAAAAACCATCCTGTATATGATCTTTATTTGGCTGGAATAACAAGTCCAGCAGACTGTGCTGGATTATTCAATATTATTAAAAAGTTTAAGACGGTTAACAAATCAGTAGTATTTTTAAGTGTATTTCATGTCGAGAACCATTGGATACCCGTTTTTATTGTAAAATTTCCAGATAGCAACATTACGGTTTTAAGCATAGATCCTGAGTTAAGTACGGAAAAAAGTAAAGCTTCCAATATTCAAAAATTAAGAAAAGCATTTCACAAACTTGATCCTAAAATCACCTATGAAGATGCGGGAATTAGCTTGCAATTATATGGACGCGACTGTGGCATATTAAGTATGGAGTTAATTGAAACAGCGTTTAAAAATGATGATCAGCTACTTATTCAGTTGGACACAGGAAATCATAAAGTGAGTATTAATAAAGAAAAACTGCCTGTTTCTTTTGTTTCGGTAGATTATCCTGCTGTTTTAACATTTGACTTTGACGATGCAGAGGTTATGCCACGACCCATACATCAATTAGGTGTGTCCTTCTATGAAAAATCAGCAACAAGAAAGGCCGTGCTTATAAGAGATAAATGGGAATATCGATTACAGCAAAGTGAAAGTGAATGTTTGATTAGTTTAGAAGACAATGGCACATTGATGGCCATACCATTAGATGAGCATTATAGCTACGCTCAGCGCGCAAACCAACAACAAGGGAATGACGTTGATTATCAAGATATTAGTCTTATAACATCCTTTTTTATACAAAACTTTGAAGATAGTTCTCCTTCTAGAGAATCAATAAAAAATGAAATAATAAAAAAATCATTTAGCTTGCTTGATATCGATTTAACTCAATTTATTAATCGGATGCGCTTTAATACATCAAAAGATATTCAAGCAGCTTTTGCACGATTTAGGGGAAAGGTATTAAACGGATCCTCTTGTGATCAATCGCAGGAAAACACGGTATTATCGAGAGCAATTATTCAAATTAATAGAGATATTATTACCCCTTTAGCCCTCTCAACATTAGTAGAGGTGTTTGAAAAAAAGCTGGCAGAAATGTATGGTGAATGGTTGAGCAAAACGACCACATACAATGATGCACCAACCTTACAGACATGTTTGAGTAAAATGCCCCCCCTTTTGTTCAGACAGTCGCCAACATAGACTTGGCTATTGCAGATATTAACAAAGGGAAAAGAATACAATTAGATAGCTTTTTGGCGTCTGTTCAAAAAAGAATTGCCGACAAACTTAATTCGTTAAGTACAAGTCGGCTTCCCCGAAAACAAAAAGAAAAGTTGTCAAAATATTTAAAGGTGGTCGCTCGCAAATATCAATATTCTTCAGGGACAGCAATTAATAACATAAATTATGATATTCCTCGATTACTATGGGGTGAGATGTATGATGATGTCGTCGATAAATATACTTTGATTGAAAATCAATTATTATTACTTTGTAAAAATAGAACACCCTCTTTCCTCTCTCAATTTAGTCGTAACATTGTTATTTCTTTTTCAGAAGTATTCAAACAATGGCATGATTGGGTAGAGTTTTTACTGAATAAAGAGGTAAGTGGAGAAAGCCAATCCTATTATGAGCACACACTTAGATATTTATCAGCGGCTAAAATTGAAGCTGCTACGGAATTAGATTGTTTGTTACGGATGGATCTTTTAGAAATAAATAATGAGAGCAATACAATTAATTACAATAAAAAGCATTTATTAAGATCAAATGGATTTAACGGTACTCACTGTGTTTATGGCATCTATAACATGATCAGTCGCCATATCGCTCAGGTAGATGCAGATTTTGTGCAACGCTTAAAAGCACGGATCAAAGAATACGAGCAATATAAAAATTCACCGTGGGGCGATTGGCAGTCATTGATTTGTAGTTTTTTTGAAGTAATAGCTTATGAGAAGCAAATGAATATTGAGAATGTAAGAGTATTGGCTCTTGACACTTGCCATCATATAGAACCGAAACAAACGGAAAATATCATACAATGTGTTTCATAAAAAGATAAGTTAGCTAGAGAATAGATAAAATAAGGGGACATCCATCTTTTTTTAATAGATGTCTCCCTATTCTACCCATGCTCTAGATCCATGATTCCTAAATAAAAAAAACAGAACAGACATTGATCCATTTACTTTGAATGGGAAAATGAATAACGCCTAGAATTGGACTGCTTGGATTCAGCTGTTAGCTGAACTCCATCTTGTTGAAAGGGTAAAGAATATCGACGAGCTCTTTGTTTTTCTAATGGTAGGCTCACTATGGCAAGTTTTTTTGTAGCAGTACTTGGAGTTGCTCTTTTATCGGCTGGCATAGGCGTACAATATGCTTGAAGGTAGGATGTGTAGAGATCACTACCTTGAATTAACGTTATCTGAGCAGGCGTAAGCTTACCAAACTCTTCTTCAACCCGTTTAAATTGGGATGAAATATCATCATCACATGTAGCATATCCTTCTTCCATAAGCCAGTTAAGTGCATGCATGGCGGGCTGCAATTTTTGATTACGAGCAAGTAGCAATTTAATCTTCGTATCAGTTTCTTCCGATAGATTGCTATGAGGGAATGATAACTCTGTGAGTGTAATATTGGTTGCCAATGCCTTTATCAAAAATCCAGCTGCAAGTTCTGATATAGGGAAACCGAAATGTAACATTTGCAACGTACTATTTCCTTTTAATGCTTGAGCTAGAACTTTTATATCGTTAGGTGATTCCAAAACACCTAATGCAAGTTTTTTAAGTGTTTTCTGTCTGGTTAATACTAATGCAAGCTCTCTTAGGCTTGCATTATCTAATCTGACACTAGTTAAATCGAGAACCTCAAGAGTTGTAGTGCTCCTCAGTAGATTTATTAAGGGCCCAATTATTTCTGTGCCTATTTCGTGGTTTTTTGCTAGATAAAGCGCATTTAAGCGGGAGCGTTTATTTCGAAAAATGGCATTCAATAATAAGCTCGCTCCTGTAGTACTTATATGATTACCTTGTAAACTAATACCTTCGAGCACAGGATTTCTTTCTAATAAATTAGCAAGGATACCCACGCCCCTATCACTTAACCCCGTATTATCAAGTACAAGTAATCGAACAGTTTCATTATCAATTAACTCATCCACTAAAAAACCTATACCCTGATCACCAAGTGCAGGATTATCAGAAAGCTCAATCCCCATTAGTGTTTGATTTTCTTTTAACAGTTGTCCGATATGTAGAGCCGCATCAGGGGTAAAATTATTTTGCGATAAATTAAGCGAGTGCAAATTGGTTTTACGTGTTAATCGAATAGATAAAAGTTTACAATCACTATCATTTAGTCTGCAATTTGATAAAGTAAGATGCTCCATTGCCTCTTGATCAGCAAGAGCATCTGCTAAGATAGCAATTGGGTCACCGGTTAGAGCAATGTTAGTGATTTCTAATTTTTGGAGCATAGCATTTGCACGTACCCCGTCAGCTAAATCCTTTATCCAATGCATTACTGAAAATTGAGTAGAGCCCTGTAACTGAAGCTCTAATAAAGAAGAATTCGAAGCTAAGAATTTTATAAGTTTGATAAACAAACTGTCATCCACGGTTGCATCTTCGGGATTAGAAATAGACAAGCTAGTGAGCTTGGTATTATTTCGTAAAGCATCTACGAGAATATCAACATTAATGGAAGCAACCGATGGTGTTATCTGATCTAACTTAAGTATGCTAATATTGGCCCTCGCATTTTCATCTAATAGCGTGGCAAGAGCGTGGACGCAACTATTATCTAGTGTCTCTCCTGAAATATTGAGCTCGATCATTCTTGGGTAGTTTATGGCTTGTAGATAAGTCTCAAGCTCTGAAAGTTCTAACGAACAGCCACTTAGATCAAGAGATTCTATAGTTTGATATGCCTTCAACCATTGGGCTAAATATTCATGTGTGACCAGTTCATCTAGGTCTAAGAATCCTAATATATCCAGGACTTTTATTGTTCTAATATCTCTTTTGCAAAACCAAAGATCATAGAGAAATAAGGCCAATCGGTCAGTCACCCAGTCGGCGTTGACATGCTCTTCATTTAAGATAATTTTTCTTTTGCAATCCACCTCCAAGTCTAGAATTTGTTGCTGTTCTCTTTTGCTAAGTCTATCTATAAAGACTGGTACAGAAAACTCCGAATGCCATATTAAATGATGCAAGTATTGCGTTAATAAATTCAGATTTTCGCCCTGCCCTTCACCAGGAAGGCGAATTTTAACTAATAAGATGCGCAATTCGGCAACGAATTTATCTAAAGTGGCGGGAATGGTGCTATCGAAATTGGCTTGTGGATTACTTAAAAATTGACCTACCATAGTTTTATCCAAGAAATAACAAAAAGTGATAAAAATTTTATCTGTTAGAAATTTATGATTGAAGAGACAATACCTGCTTTTTCCATTCTAACATTTTTTCTAATAATTTTTGGGGTTCATCTTCTATTAAGATTGTGCTTAAGCGTTCTGATGGCAGAAAACCCTCATTTACTGCATGATCCAAAAACTTTATTAAATTATTATAATAACCATTAGTATTTAAAATCCCGCAAGGTTTATCGTGATAACCTAAATGCTGTAAAGTAACCATTTCAAAAAACTCATCCAGCGATCCAATACTACCTGGTAGCATAATAAAACCATCTGCTAGTAAATGCATCAGATGTTTTCCCTCGTACATATGATTTATCACATGCAGAGTAGTTAAAGAATCATGTGCAACTTTGAAATGTTCAGCTAATCGTTGCGAAATAACACCTATAACCTCTCCACCTAATCTCAACATTTCATCAGCAAGTACACCCATCAATCCTACTTTTGTACCACCATAGACTAAAGTGATATCAGAAGTAGTAAGTGTTTGAGCTAAATTTTGAACAGCCTGAACGTATGTTGGGTTATACCCTTTTTTAGAACCGCAAAAAACAGCAATTTTTGTTAGTTGAGATGTTAAGTTGCTATGCATTGCTCTTAATAACCATAATGTATGTATTTTAATATATTACTATATTTTTTGATCTTGCTACATTTTCTTGGACTTTCATCAAGTCTGAACTAATACAGTTAATTTTATACATGGCCACACTAAGCCAGAGTAACCTTGATTCCGCTCCGCTTCATCAAGGTTCTTTCAGAAGACCTGTAGTAATAGAAATCTGTGATGTTAACGTTCGATGTACCGGGCATTTATTAGCAATTTCTAGTAATTTACTACGTTGCTCTTGACTCAAGTCACCTACTAATTCAATGATTCTTTCGATATGATCAACTCTTGAATTAGTATTGTCACATTCTTTGCAATCTACCGCGTGAATTTTTTGATATTTTAATTTTACAACCACTCTCTTAAGTGGAATTTTTTTCAATTCAGCGTAGGCACGTAATGTCATTGAAGTACATGTTCCCAATGCTGCTAAAAGAAAGTCATAAGGAGAGGGACCCTCATCATTACCACCATTCGCAATAGGTTCATCTGCAACAAGATGATGTTGTCCAATAATTATATCTTGAATAAATTTTCCTTTGCCAGATTCAGAGACTGTAATTTCAATAGATTGCATATTTTTTACTCTTCAAAGTTTTATTCGCAAATGGCTGGTAAGTACCCGTGTTCATAACAAACCCCGCTTTGCTCACAAGGCGAATTACCTAATGACTCAATCGAGTACTCATTACAAGCTGATGCAGCATTATTATTATTTCCTAGCGCGTTAAAAATTTCTACTGTATTTGACATAACTTCATAAAGACTTGTAGGCCTGTGACAGTAAAGATATCCTCGCTCCATGCTGTTTTTCTAAAATGAATAGTAACTGGCCCCTTTGCCAGCAAGTAGTTATTAAACAAACTTTGTTGTATACTATTAATAAGGCATGATTTATTACACAAGTTGAAATAGGAGAGAAACCATCATGAGAGAGACAATAGTATTTCTTGAGAATGAAGGGTTATTGCTTCAAGTATGGGGTGGAATTCTATCCGCCAGTCCCATAATAAACTTGGAAATCCTTGCAGGTGAAGATCATTTAACTGGTGTGGAGAAGTTTGCAGTTGGTATGGAGAAGATTTCTAAAGCTGCACCAGCTCTTACTCCATTCCTCGATCAAGTAGCTAGGATAATGATTAAGTCATTACCAATACCGAAAATAAGACCGGAGTAAAATCGGTTACTCTCTGAATATATGAGTGATGATGTATCACTCGTTTTTGGGCACGAATGAAAAAAAGAGGTAGTTATCATGAAAAACACGTTAAACTTTATCGAAGATAAATCGGTGTTATCTCAAGTATGTGGTGGCCAGTTAGTAGCCGCCAATCCAATAGTACAATTAGAATCCATTGCAAAGGAAACGAATAATAAAGCATTATTAGCTGTAGCAAATGATCTAGTTACTCTTGACAAATTCGCCCCTAAACTTGCTCTTGGTCTAGCTACGGTACTAGATAATTTATTAACGAAAACGCAGGGAAAAGTACCACAAGCACAATAGAAATAACAGCACAAAAATCAATACTTCACTCTCTGATACCAGTTTATACGGGGATCAGAGAGACTTGCTACGTAAACTATAGTTGATCACCATTTCTTTGAGTTGGTAAGGAATGGCTACGACCTTTTTGGTTTTCCAATGTTAATTCAACTGTTGCTCCTTTAATGCTTGAGCTTTTTCCAAGATATGAGACAGATTCAATTTTCTATAGCTTGATTCAATAACTAAAGTTGCTGTCGCTGTAGTAGGTTTCAACTGCACATAATATTGATCAACTTGGCGGATAGGAATAATAGCATCTATATCAACCTGATTTTCATTACACAGGCTATCGATTGGTATGCTATCATCTAAATGTTGTTGAAATAATGAGACACACAAATCCTTTTTAGCTTTAGCAGTAACTGCCACTTTTTCTGATGCCACATAAAATTTCATTTCATGAAGTTCGCCAAAAAAATTAGGTTTATAGCCGCCAAAGTTCACAAAATATAAGGTATTTTCGGATCCATTTTCTGGTTTTTCTTTTGTTAAAGATATTTCATAACCATCAACAATAGTTAATTCAACAGTAGAATCAATATGCAGGCGCAAAGGCGAGCCAAACCATTTATTAACCAAAAGAGGATACGTCTCTTCAAGTGATTCCCCTGCTACAAAGACGACATCATGCAACTCTATATTACAGCCAGCAGCACGACCACCTAACATAACAGCAAATAATTTAACCACTTTGCATCACTCCTTGAAGTTATAGATGATTGTTACACAATATAATTTTTATCATATATCGAATGCGAGGTCTACAACTTAAGAAGGATTTTCTCATACTTGGAAAAATACAAGAAAGTCAGCGCTGCTATTAAAGCAACCGTGGCGCACAGAATAGCCGGGAAAAAATGGAAACTGGTTTTTGCTACTACAAAACCGCATAGACTTGGAGTAAGTCCCCCTATTCCAGCACCCAGCATAAAAAATAAATTAACAGAGCGACTTCTATGTTCTTTAACAAATAATCTATTCATGACTGAATGGACAGGTGCAATAAAGCAGGCACTTGCGAGTGTTAAGGGGATTTGCCCCCAAATATTTGCCTGTATGATCATATAAAAACCTATTAGAACTAAGGGAATTGCTAAAAAGGATGCAATGAATAAGTAAGAAAAATGTTCATAATAATCTGATATTTTTCCAAACAAAGGTTTTAAGAAAAGTGAAGGCACAATTGCAATGAGTGTGGCAGCAAGACCTACCTCAGTTGAGGTATGCAGAATTTTTGTAAGATAAAAATTAGAGTAAATCGTTGGTAACCAAGAAAAAATACTACTCACCATTCCAAGGAGCAAGGTGCTAATGATGGCAATACGATAGGAATAAATGGTTTTCCTCTGCATTTCTGAAGATTGGCTGGGTGTGTGTTGCAAATTTTTGCGCAAAAAATAACTGATAATGCTAGCTAGTCCGCCCAGTAAAAACGCAATTCTCCATAACCAACTAGGCGCATCGTCTTGTAAGCACATCCAAGCAAAACCCAAGGCGATTAAACCTCCAATGGATGAAGAAGCAGATAAAATACCACTTAATAATCCACGTTGCTGTGGATAGGTTTCCATTAGATAGGTACCTGCAGTTGGATATTCGCCTCCTATAGATAATCCTTGTAATATACGAAGAAAAATCAATAAACACGTGGATAGGATCCCAATGGTTTCATAGGTAGGTAAAAAGGCTAATCCAAACGTAGCTATCCCAGCCCACAAAACGGATTGACTGAGTGCTGTTCTGCGACTCTCTAAATCAGAGATACGACCAAATAGATATCCTCCTAATGGTCTTATCACAAATATTATGCTAAATAACACGATACTCAATAAGTGGTTTTGTTTTTCATCATTTACATTAGTAAACAGCGAAAAAATAAGATAGCCTAAGTGTGCAAATAAAAGAAAGTCGTAGTAATCCAGGATATTACCTAACAAAACCAAAGCAGGTGTTTTTAATCTTTTTGTATTTTGTGAGGGATACGTTTCTTTAGTGCTCAAAATATACTCTCTGGAATCCTATATTATTTAAAATATTGTTTTTAATAGTTCAATAAATAGTTTCACCTTAAGAGGAACAAATTTTCTTTCAGGATAAACGATATATAAAGAAAGAGTAGGTAAGGTAAAGTCTGATAAGCAGGTTATAATCTTTTTTTGTGTGATCCAATCTTTTATCATGAATTCAGGCAACACAGCCATGTAGGTGCCTGCCATTACCATTTGTGCAACAAAATCAGCATTATTGGATTGAAGAGAACTATTGACTGTAACAGAAAAATTCTGGTTTTTCTTTGTAAAGATAAATTTTTTTGAAAATTTATCACTCATATTATAAATAGCAAAATCCTGTTTGGACAGCTCTTCTGGATGTGAGATTTTTCCATGTTTCTTTATATACTCAGGACTTGCACACAGCACAAGCGGCAAAGATGCTATCTTTTGACTAATTAGTGATGAATCACGTAGTTTGGCAGTACCAATGCTTAAATCAAAACCCTGTTGAATTATATCACCAGTCATACTATCCAGGGTGATATTAAATTTTACATCAGGATAGAGTTCGTGAAATTTCAGCAAAGGAGTCGCAAATAAATGCATGGCAAATGCAGGAGGTACAGAAATTTTGAAAGTTCCTGAGGGTTTTTTCTGTAAGTTTAAAATGGCCTCATAACCTTCCTCAGCAATACCCGATAAAGATTGGCAATGTTGATAAAAAATCTCACCAGCCTCTGTCAATGAAAGCTGTCGTGTTGAACGATTCAATAAACGTGTTTTCAAGTGCTTTTCAAGTTTTGTAATATGCTTGCTAATATATGATTTAGACACTCCTAAAATTTCAGCAGCTTGAGAGAAGCTTGATTGTTGTACAACATTGTAAAAAATTGCCATTTCATTAATAAGCATGACTTCCCCGTGCTGCTAGCAAAAAACATTATTATACCCATGGTTTCCGTATGGAAACAATCCTTTTCCACTTTTACAATTATCAAAGTTTTACAACTTTAGTAAGATAGGTGAACTCAAGTTAATAAAGAAAATTAAGGCCAATACAACATGTCGATTACGCGACTAGCTCTTTCGCGACCATATACCTCTGTTGTCTTGGCGTTAATGTTATTAATATTTGGCATTATATCCCTCTTGCGTACTCCTGCAGACATCTTTCCTAATATTGATATTCCTGTTGTAGGCGTGGTATGGACTTATACAGGTATGCCAGCAGAAGAAATGGGCTCACGGATTACTAGTGTTTTTGAACGTGTTGTTCCTACAACAGTAAATGATGTAAAACATATTGAATCTCAATCCCTTAATGGATTTGGAATTATTAAAATATTTTTTCAACCTGATGCTAAAATCGATCTGGCGATTGCGCAAGTAACCGCTATTGCGCAGACGATGTTAAAGATTATGCCGCCAGGAATGTCGCCTCCGCAAATTTTAAGCTATAACGCCTCAACCGTGCCAATTATACAGCTTGTATTATCAAGTTTGAAATTATCTGAGCAAGAGTTAAATGATTATGGTAGTAGTTTTATCCGCACAGAACTTGCCACAATAAAAGGCACTGCACTTCCTGCGCCACACGGCGGAAAAGTAAGGCAAATAAGAATAGATTTAAATCATCAAGCTATGCAGGCCTACGGAATAACTGCACAAGATGTCGGTCAAGCGATTGGTGAGCAAAATATTATTTTGCCCTCTGGCACACAAAAAATGGGAATTTATGAGTACAATGTAAAATTAAATAACAGTCCCCTGTTATTAGAGCAATTAAATGAATTACCTATTCGCAACAAAAATGGCACCATTTATCATATTCGTGATGTAGCGTATGTGCATGACGGATTTGCACCACAAACTAGTATTGTGCGAGTCGATGGAAAACGAGCCGTATTAATGCCAATACAAAAAACAGGGAGTGCTTCCACTTTAGATATCATTGATGAGGTTAAAGGCCTTGTCCCTAAAATTCGCGATATGATGCCGGAAGCACTTAAATTAGCTATTGTAGGCGATCAATCGTTATTCGTTTCTGCAGCAATAAAAAACGTCGTTTTTGAAGCGGTAATTGCTGCGACATTAACTGGATTGATGATTTTATTGTTTTTATCTAGTTGGCGCAGTACGTTAATTATTACTATTTCTATTCCGTTATCCATTTTAGCCTCGGTCATCGTGCTTTCTGCCTTGGGTCAAACCATAAACATCATGACATTAGGAGGGTTAGCTTTAGCTGTAGGGATTTTAGTGGATGATGCTACTGTTATGATTGAAAGTATCAATTGGCATTTGGAGCAAGGGAAAAGTTTAGAGGCGGCTATATTAGATGGTGCCGATCAAATTTCCGCTCCGGCATTGGTTTCTACTTTATGTATTTGCATCGCATTTTTCCCCATGTTTTTTCTAAGCGACATAGCATATTACTTATTTGCACCTTTAGCGGAAGCAGTTATTTTTGCAATGTTGGCGTCTTATGTTTTATCACGGACATTAGTTCCTACTTTAGCAAAATATTTGTTGCGTAGCGATCAGGAAAAGAGCAAGAATCCTAAATTCTTTATGCGTTTCCAATTGCTTTTTGAAAACAAATTCAAGGCAATTCATGAGGGATACTATCTTGTTTTGCAGGAATTTCTAAAGAAAAGAGGTTTAGTTGTTGCATTATTCTTGGGCTTTACAACCATTTCAATTTTATTATTAACACCTTGGATAGGCTCGGATTTTTTCCCTGCAGTAGATGCAGGTCGATTTAAATTACATGTGCGCGCACCCACTGGTGTGCGAATAGAGGAAACCGCAAAATTATGTGATGAAATTAATACATTCATACGACAAATTATTCCTGCTAAGGAAATTGATAATATTGTAGATACTATTGGCTTACCCATGGGCGGTATTAATCTGACTCACACCACTTCAGCACCTATTGGCGCAGCTGATGCCGACATATTAGTAAGTCTTAATCCTAATCATTCCCCTACTGTTAATTATGTGCGTATGTTACGCAAGAAATTACCTAAAAAATTCCCTGGTGTCACTTTTTCCTTTTTACCAGCTGATATGGTTACACAAATTCTTAATTTTGGGTTGCCCTCGCCTATTAATTTACAGATTGTTGGTCGAAAGTTACAGGAAAATCGTCAATATGCGGCAAAGCTACTAGAAAAATTAAAATACATTCCTGGCATTGTTGATGCCCATATTCATCAAGCCTTTAATTATCCTCAATTAAATGTTAATGTTGACCGTGGCTTGGCCAATCAATTAGGCTTAACGCAATTTGATGTGGCTTCTAACCTACTTGTTTCCCTTTCTGGGAGTTTTCAAACAAACTCCACCTTTTGGTTAAATAGCGATAATGGAGTGTCGTATTCTCTAGTATCTCAAACACCGCAATATGCATTAACTAGTTTGCAAGATCTTAATAATATTCCAATAGGTAACCCCAATGCAGAAGGTCAAATTTTGGGATCGCTTGCTACTGTGCAACGAACAGTTAGCTCGGCTGTGGAAAGTCATTATAATGTGCAACCCGTTATTGACATTTTTGCCAATATTCAGGATCGCGATCTAGGGGCTGTTGCAAAAGAGATTAAGAAAACTCTAACTGAAATGCATAAAGATTTACCATTAGGTTCGCGGGTGATTGAACGCGGACAAATTCAAACACAACACGATTCATTCGTTGGTCTTTATTATGGTTTAATTTTTGCAGTACTACTGATTTACTTATTGATGGTTATCAATTTCCAATCCTGGAAAGATCCATTCATTATTATCACCGCATTGCCTGCTGCACTAGCAGGAATTGTATGGATATTGTTCGTGACAGGAACCACTTTAAGTGTGCCCGCTTTAATTGGTGCAATTATGTGCATGGGTGTAGCAACAGCTAACAGTATTTTAGTTGTAAGCTTTGCACGTAATGAAATGATACAAGGTCGCGATGCGTTATCAGCTGCATTAGCAGCAGGTTATACACGATTGAGACCCGTATTAATGACAGCGCTTGCTATGGTTATTGGGATGTTACCTATGTCGTTGGGTTTAGGTCAAGGTGGCGAGCAAAATGCGCCTTTAGGACGAGCAGTCATTGGAGGGCTATTATTTGCTACCGTAGCAACTTTATTTTTTGTCCCTGTTATTTTTTCTTTAATTCACGGAAAAGAACATGCTAATGCAAACTAAAATTTGGCAAAAAATACAACAGATTTACAATGATTTTACTAATTTACCAATTAGATTGCGGCGAAACCTAATCTGGTCTGTTTATATTATTACATGTATTATTTTAATTGGTATTGGTTGGCGTTTAATCGAGTTATTCCATTTACGCAAAACTACAGAGCAACAAGCTATTTTGAATGTGGCAATTGCTCAGCCTTTACAGGGTGCTAAATTAGAGGAAGTCATTTTGCCTGGAGAAGTTCGTGCATGGCATGAGGCAACTATTTATGCTCGCACTAATGGTTATATTCAAGCATGGTATGTGGATATTGGCGCAAAAGTAAAAAAAGGCGACTTATTGGCTAAAATTGAAGGCCCCGATATCGATGCGCAATTATTGCAAGCAGAAGCAAATTTAAAAACTTCACAAGCTAATAATACACTAGCTCAATCGACTCACGAACGTTGGCAAAATTTGTTGAAAACAGGGTCCGTTTCCAAACACGGTGCTGATGAAAAAGCCAGTAATGTTGCTGCAAGTAATGCAACAGTATCGGCAGCTCAAGCGAATGTAAAATATTTAGATGAGCTGGTTGATTTCCAGCAAATTACCGCACCTTTTAATGGTACTATTACTGCAAGAAATATTGACATAGGCACATTGATAGACGAAGGCAGTAATAATACCTTAACTCCCCTCTTTCATATTATACAAGCAGATAAATTACGGGTGTATGTACGAGTACCTCAAAATTATGCTCCACGTATTACACCAGCTATGGAAGTTAAACTCACTTTTACAGAATATCCAGGAAAAAGTTATGCTGCAAAATTATTAAGCACTGCAAAAAGTATTGATCCTATTACACGTACTTTACTCACAGAGTTCGAGGTTAATAACGAAGAATATGGATTATTACCTGGTGGTTATACTCAAGTGCATCTGCTATTACCATCACCGGATTATATTGTCCGTGTTCCTGTTAATACTTTACTATTTCGCGCAGAGGGCCTACAAGTTGCCAGTGTCGATAAAAATAATATTGTCAAACTTCTGCGCATTACGGTAGGTAGAGATTTTGGTAATGAACTGGAAGTCGTTGCAGGGCTTTTGCCTCAGCAATCAATTATTTTAAATCCACCTGAATCATTGCTAAATGGACAAAAAATTAATGTGGTGCACGACGCATCTAGTCGGAAAGAGTAATCATAATACAGCCAGAATTTTACTATTAATATCAAGCATTAATGTATTCATTGCGAGATTCCTATTTGCTTGCTAATATTCATATTTATGTTTAGTATCTTTTTTGAGGTTTTAATTATATTTAGGAAGAAACAATAATGAAAAAGAAAATAGCTATTCTTGTTGGAAGCCTTCGTAAAGAGTCTTTTAACCGTAAGATTGCCAATGCATTAATACAGCTTGCCTCCGCATCGCTTGATATGAAAATAATCGAAATTGGTCAATTACCACTTTATAATCAGGATGGTGATGAAGGTAATCCTCCAGCAGCATGGACTGAGTTTCGCAATACTATGAAGGATTTTGATGGCATTCTATTTATAACACCAGAATACAATCGTTCCGTTCCGGCAGTGCTTAAAAATGCCATAGACGTTGGATCACGACCTTATGGTAAGAGTATTTGGGATAAGAAACCAGCTGCTATAGTTAGCTCTTCCCCAGGCGCAATAGGTGGATTTGGTGCAAACCATCATCTTCGACAATCGTTAGTATTTCTTAATGCACCTTGCATGCAACAACCAGAAGCCTATATTAGTGATGTTGCAAAGCTGTTAGATGAAAAAGGAAATATAAATAACGAGGGTACTCAAAAATTCCTTAGTCAATTTATGGAAGCATTCGCTCATTGGGTAAATAAAAATACGGTAGTTTAGAGCGAATAATTCTGTTCACGTCATTGCTTGGTTGGCCTGCTGCCTTCTCGCAATGACGTTCTATACCCTACTCTGTTCTATCTATCGATTTCATTCCCTCTGAAGAATAACGCCCCCCAATAATCTGAATATTCTTCAAGGCATCAGTCAGCGTATCCCACGCTGATTCAGGAAGATTTAAACTAGTTGCCTTCGTATTTTCTTCTAGATATTTTAGATGCTTAGTACCAGGAATTGGAACAATATCATTTCCTTGTTTTAGAAGCCAAGCAAGAGCTATTTGAGCTGGTGTAGCTTTATTCTTTTTGGCAATTTCCTCTACAATTTCAACAAGTTTAAAATTGTGTTTAAAATTTTCTTCTTGAAAACGTGGATTTGTGCGACGCCAATCGGATTGTTCAAGCTCATGAATACTCTTGATTTTACCGGTGAGAAAACCTCTTCCCATTGGACTGTATGCTACAAAACCAATTCCCAACTCACGAACAGTTGGTAGAATTTTTTCTTCAATATCCCTTTCCCACAAGGAATATTCTGATTGAATTGCGGTAAGCGGGTGTACCGCGTGTGCGCGTCGTATAATAGCTGGGCCAACTTCAGAAAGACCAATATATCGCACCTTACCAGCTTTCACGAGTTCTGCAAGCGCGCCAACGGTATCTTCGATCGGTGTCTTTGGATCCAAACGATGTTGATAATAAAGATCAATATAATCTGTATTTAATCTCTTAAGTGAACCTTCAATTGCTTTTTTGATATGCGCAGGACTGCTGTTTAAACCTAGCGTTTCATTATTATGCCCAAATTCAAAAGCAAATTTTGTAGCGATAACGATTTTTTCTCTGGCTTTTCCTTTTATTGCGCGCCCAATTAATTCTTCATTTTTAAATGGACCATACATTTCTGCTGTATCCCAAAAATTTATTCCTAGGTCGAGCGCGCGATGGAGCACGTTAATTGATTCTGATTCATCTGCTGGACCATAACCATATGACATGCCCATACAACCTAACCCTAATACTGAAACCTCAAGACCTTGATCGCCTAGTTTTCTTTTTTGCATAATTCACACCTTATTTGCTATGGGAGATTTTTAATTTTTGGGGGAATTTTTGTAATTATAAGTTCTGCAAGAAATATGGTTGCTATTGAAGCAACAACAAAAGAGACAAAAAGATAAGAATCGATTAAACCCATGTTTAAAGCCAATGCACCCATAATGATTTCCATTGCGCCACGGGAATTAAGTGTTCCACCAATAATTGCAGCTTGCGATGAATCAAATCCACTCAAGCGAGCTCCTAAATAACCACTTATTATCTTAGTGCAACACAAAAAAGCGAATATAACGACGACCAGCATAAGATCAAGACTTTGAAAGAAATTCAGTTTTAAACCTATAGAAATAAAAAAGATAGGAGCAAAAAAATTCATCACAAATAATTCAACTTGTTTAAGTACGGGACTCTCCCCGCCAATAATTCTCCTACCAATAATTCCAGCAATAAAAGCCCCTAAACTGGAGTGAATATGAATACCATTAGTAAAAGCCGCCGTAAGTAGGCAAATACCAAATAGCAGAGCTAAATCATAAGCAGGCTCACCGGTTTGAGATACTTCTTTAGTAAATATTTTTCTCATCACTCTTTGCTTGCCTGAAATGAAGAAAACTAAGCCAAAAAAACCAATGATATAAAGCAATGTATATAAAATTTGAATGTTTTCCATAGCAGCATTGGCGTAAACAATAACTGACGAGTATGCAAACCACCCGAATAGGTCGGTCAATAAGGCTGTTCCTAAAACAGTAACACCTAACGCGCTATTTATAATGTTATGCTCCATTAACGTTCGTGTAATAACAGCTAGCGCAGAAATAGACGCAATTGTTGCAAAAGTTAATGGAAATATATGAGGGGATGCTGAAATTTCTGTGCCATGTAAAAAGTCAAAGAAATGGAGGGCAAAGAAAAACCCAGCAATAAAAGGTATAAAAATAGCACAAGAGCTTGTTAGAAAAATTGCTTTGGTTTGTTTAGTTAACAGATTAAAGTCTAATTCTAAACCTGCTGTGAAAAGTAACATAACAACGGAAAGACTAAATAACGTATCATAAGCATCTGGCAAATTACCTACATCTGGAAAGAAGAAAATGTGTGTTTCAGGAAAGAAAAAGCCTAGCAAAGTGGGGCCTAATACGATACCTGCAACAAGCTCAGTAACTAAAGTGGGAACATTAAATCTCCGTCCTATTCTTGCTAGAAACCGTGCTAAAGCCAGCATAAGTCCAACCGCAAACAAAAATATAGTTAACTCACTTGATGTTAAAGCATGCATAAAATAATTTCTCGCTGTTAGTCATCATGACAATCCTTAAATTTTAGTTTAACTTATTACATTATCCAGTGATTACTATAATACCGAAAAAAATGGTTTTAGTGCTAAAGACAAAACGGTCGTTGCAGTGAACTAGCTCTCTAATCCACATAATCTTCTACTGTTTCATGGAGTGGATTATATCTAATACCTACATATAGTATATTACTTAATTTATTGCCTGTAGTTTGAAATTGTAATCGCTGTAAGTACCCAATTTGCCAAAAAATAGTAGAGGTTGCTTGAAAATCTGTGCCAATAAAAAGTCGATTTTCCTGCACTGCTTTATCATTAGACCATTCAGGATCATTCAGTTTTACAAATATTTCGTTGGAAACAAGAGGGACAAATTTATTAGTAATTTTATTCGGGAAATAAAGTGCAATTTTCTCTCGAACACGACTTTGCCATTGTGGCTGATGCATTCGACTATATTGCTCAAATCGAGTCCTGTTTCTTAAAACGAAGTTATCTTTTTTAATAACCTCAGCTACTATTTCTTCCCAAAGGCCGTTTTCCCTAACGCTATCACTTAAGGGATTGTGGGAGCTCCAAAAATAGCCCCCACTCAAGTTGAGGCCAGGTTTGTATCGGTATTCTATACCAGCATATACCTTGGTCAATTCATAATAATTGGCTAAGTCTTTGAATCGTAATTGACCCTCAATGTTATAATGCCATTTCGTTAATGTAGGAATTCTATCGTTAATTGCGGCATCTAACCAAAGGCCAGTAGATTCTTGTAACCCATAAGCCTTATGCGTAAGCATGCACATAAGAAAAGACACCAGAATTTGAAGGGAGAATTTTAATTGATAATCCTTTAGCATTTTAAAGATACTCATCTGTTTTTCAAATTTATTATAACTCATTATTCCCTCTAATAATCTATCATTCGAAGAGAGATTTGCGTGCGTATGCACAGCATGTATAATGAATGACAGTATTACTATCAGTGGATCATAAACATGAAAACACTTAGCTCAATAAACCCTGCTAACTATTCCGTTGTGGGTGAAGTAACAGTAAGCTCACAGCAGGAAATTGTTGAGAAGGTTCAAAAAGCGCATGCAGTAAAGAAATACTGGAAAATGTTAGGTGCAAGAAAGCGCGCTGAAATGTTGCGCCCCCTACTCTCCTTATTTCAACAAAGAGTTCAAGAAATCGCGACTCTTACTAGTCAAGAAATGGGCAAGCCGATTGCTCAAAGTCTTGAAGATATCGAATCGGAAGATGCCTACTTCCTTGCTTTTATTGAACAAGGCCCCGAATATCTTGAAGATGAAATTACAGTGAATGAAGAATCCCAACAAAAATCAGCATTTCATCGAATTGTATATGAACCCACTGGCGTAGCTGCTTGCATTGCGCCTTGGAATTATCCATTCAACAATTTTATTTGGGCTGTTATCCCTAATTTAGTAGCGGGAAATCCCGTGATTTTTAAACATTCAGAAGAGTGTCCATTGATTGGCAAATTAGCCGAAGAAATGATGCAACAACTTAACTTACCTGAAGGGGTATTTGCAGCAGTTTATGGCGATGCAACGGTTGGTCAAACACTTATTGAACAAGATATCGATTTGATTTGGTTTACAGGAAGCTCTCAAACGGGAAAGAAATTATTTGAAATAGCCGGTAAAAAACAAGTTAAAAGTCTTTTAGAAATGGGGGGTTCAGATCCTGCCATTCTTTTTGAAGATATTAAGAATATTCATATCGATAAAGTTATTGAAAGAATTTATTCTCGCCGTTTTACAAATTGCGGGCAAGTATGTTGTGCGGTTAAAAGACTAATTGTGCATGAATCTATTTTTCAAGAAGTTGCAGATAAACTTGCAAAATATTTAGAAAATATCAAAGTAGGTGATCCGTTAGATCCCACTACACAAATGGGTCCTCTTGTTGCCGAACACCAACTCCTTTTATTAGAATCCCAAATAGCCAATTCTATCGCATTAGGCGCAAAAGTTTTATCTGGTGGCAAACGTCCTGATGGTTTAACTGGAGCCTATTACCTACCTACTTTACTGACCAATATCAACAGAAATATGCGAGTCTGGAAAGAAGAAACGTTTGGTCCTGTATTACCAATAATATCTTTTGCTACTGAAGAGGAAGCAATTGAATTAGCAAATGATACTATTTATGGACTAAGTGGCGTTATTTATACGGCTGATCAGGAACGTGCACGACGTGTTGCAGCACAAATTGATGCTGGATGCATTGATATTAATTTCGCCAGCCATTGGCGTCCTTGCAATCCTTTTGGCGGGTACAAAGCCTCAGGAGTTGGTCGTGAACATGGTAGGCCTGGCTTTCAAGAGCTATGTCAAATAAAAGTTATTGCTGAGTAACCTCAGGAAAAAATGAAAAGCGGTCGCTTTTAAAACTCCACCTCGGTACTTAATTCCATCACGCGGTTTGCAGGTAATTTAAAAAATCGAGTGGCGCTTCCTGTATTTCGAAACATAGCAAAAAATAATTTTTCGCGCCATTTTGCAATATTTTCATACTTGCCATGAATCAACAATTCTTTGCTTATAAAAAACAAAGGATCGGTTATAGAAAACTTAACTCCATATTTTTCACATTGCAATAATCCCAGTGGCACATCTATATCGTCTTTAAAACCATAGTGCAATTTAATAGCATAAAAGTTTTGCGATAGTTCCTGTATATTTAAGCGTTTAGCAGCAGATATGTGAGGCACATCCTCTATCGATACTTTAAGCACCACAACGTATTCATGCAACACTTTATTATAATTTAAATTATAAATTAACGCTCTAGGAGCAATGCTTGGATCAGCAGTGAAGAATACAGCTGTTCCTTTCACTCGTAGAGGAGATAAGGCAGGAAGATTATCAATAAATGTTGTCAATGCGACACCTTGGTCTTGTTTATGAACACTGACAATTCTATTTCCTTTCCGCCAAGTAGTCATTATCACAAAAACAGATAATGCAATTAATAGCGGTAACCACCCTCCTTCCATAACTTTTAGCAGATTAGCGCTGAAAAAAGTTAAATCTACTATTAAGAAGGATCCCAATATTAATAGCGAATGCCACCAACGCCATTTTAGCAAGTGGGTAATAACGAAAAAGGCTAAAATGGTAGTTATGATCATAGTGCCGCTTACTGAGATGCCATAAGCTGCACCTAAATGAGTTGATGTCTTAAACGTTAAAACAACCAATACTACAGCAGCAAATACGAGCCAATTTATAGTGGGTAAATAGATTTGGCCAATGGCTTTTTCGGAAGTATGTTGCACTTCCATACGCGGCAAATATCCCAAACGGATTGCTTGCTGTGTGGTAGAAAAAATGCCTGAAATGACCGATTGTGAGGCAATAATAGTAGCCAAAGTTGCTAAGGCAATAAATGGATAAAGCATCCAATCAGGAGCTAATAAATAAAATGGGTTTACAATAGCCGCAGGATTTTCTAGTAATAATGCACCTTGACCAAAATAATTTAATATCAATGCTGGCAAAACTATAACATACCAAGAAGCAGTAATCGGCCTGCGGCCAAAATGCCCCATATCTGCATATAACGCTTCTGCACCAGTCAAAGCTAAGAACACGACACCTAAGACGATAAAACTGAACCATTTATTCTGCACAAAAAACAAAATAGCATGTAGTGGATTCAATGCGAATAATATATCTGGATAATTAATAATCTGAAAAAGTCCCAATAGGCCAATTGTAAAAAACCATACTAACATTACGGGGCCAAAAAATTTTCCAATAATGGCTGTACCTTTATGTTGGAAAAGAAAGAGTAAAAAGATAATGGCAATAGTAATCGGAATAACCCATACAGAAAATTTTCTATCGACTACTTCAACGCCTTCAACAGCACTTAAGATAGAAATAGCCGGTGTAATTACGCCATCACCATAAAAAAGCGCTGAACCTAGTATTCCTAAAAACATAAGGAAAGTATATTGCCTCTTCTCCCCTTTTACATTGCGCAATGCCAAAGATAACAAGGCCATAATACCGCCTTCACCATTATTATCTGCGCGCATTACAAACATGATGTATTTAAGAGAGACAACGATAATAAGCGACCAAAAAATAAGTGAAGTAACACCCAACACATTGACAACAGTTACTGCAAGTGGATTATCCCCTGAAAATATCGCCTTTAATGTGTATAAAGGGCTAGTGCCAATATCACCATAAACAACACCTATAGCACCCAGCATAAGTAAGGTAAAACCGTTGGTGGTTTTTAGTTTTTTTTCCATAGGAGTATTAATTCTTTATCTATTGTAGGATTGCCGCTGTTTTAATGTACCGTATTGGTCGTTTACAACATAGCACACTCTACTTATCTGTTACAGCTTAATACCAGACTTATATAATGAACATCCGCGAAGGATCTTTGCTGGTATTTTGATTTTTATTCTATATTGAACTATATTTTAAAGTTGAACTTAGTAACTCATCCAATTAGGGGACCTTGTCATGAAAAAATTAACTTTGCTATTTTCCAGCTTTGTTTTAATGATTATGATGTCGAGTGTATTTGCAAATAGCACCTTCAATGAAGTTAAAAAAGACATTGATGATTCTGCTATCACTACTGAAGTGAAAGGGTTACTATTAAAAGATCAATTGCTAAACAGTGCTGGCTACAATGCCTTGAAAGTTCACGTTGAAACGATAAATGGTGTGGTTTTGTTAACAGGTGAAGTTAAAACTGAGCAACAAAAAGAAAAAGCTGAAGAAGTAGCAAAATCAGTTGGTGGGGTAAAAGGTATTTTCAATAAATTAGATATTAAATAATTTATTTGAGAGTGTTCATCTAACTGTGTCAGCATAGGTTTATCTTAATTCCAAATTTAAACGCCCCTCAAAATAGATTTGTAGCCACGATATAATTAGTGCACAATTATGCATAGGCATTGTCCATTTTTCTAGTACTTTTTGGCATGCGCAATAAATTAATGTCATTAAGGCATTTTCGCTGACAAAAGCACCTTTGCTCTTGGTATATTTGCGGATCTGTCGATGAAAACCTTCAATGATATTGGTGGTATAAATAATACGTCGTAATTCTTCAGGATATTTAAAATACTGCGATAAACGCTCCCAATTGGATTGCCACGATTTAAGCACCGCAGGATGCTTCTTACCTCATTTTTCATCTAACTCCAGCAAATGATGCTCTGCTAACTCTCGGCTGCTGGCGCGATAGACTAGCTTTAAACCTTGCATAAAGGCTTTTTGATCTTTACTGACTATATATTTTAATGAATTGCGAATTTGGTGCACAATACAAAGCTGAATTTCTGCTTTAGGAAAGGCCTGTGCAATCGCTTCGGGGAATCCCTTCAACCCATCGATGCTAGCAATTAAAATATCCTCAATGCCACCTGTACGTAAATCATTAAGAACAATCAACCAGAAATGGGCGCCTTCACTATGTGAAAGATACATCCCTAGAATATCCTTACAGCCTGATGGCGTCACTCCAAGAATAGAATAAATCGCTTTGCTCACCACTTTGCCCTCTTCTCGTATCTTAAAATGCATTGCATCTAAAAACACAATAGGGTAAACCGCTTCAAGTGGACGATTACACCACTCCGTAATTAGAGGTAATAATTTATCAGTGATTTGGCTGATTTTAGCGGTGGAAACTCCAGCCCATACAATTCCTCTAGGTGGCTTGCTATCGATTCATAGCTCATGCCAATGGCATAAAGGGAAAGTATTTTATTATCCAACGACTCATTCAAAACCGTTTGACGTTTTTTAACGATTTCAGGTTCAAAGCTACCTTCACGATCACGAGGTGTCTCAAGGTCGAAAGCACCTGTACCTGTTTTTACCGTTTTTGATGTTTTGCCATTGCGGCGATTTGCTACACCCTGTGATTGGCAATCGGAAAGATGAGCCGACATCTCACCTTCTAATGCCGCTTCTAAAATTTGCTTAATCAATGGCGTCATTACACCATCTTTTCCGGTTAAGGCTTGACCCGATTTTAGCTTTGCTATTGCTTCTTCTTGAAATTCC